>ERZ1034984.155-NODE-155-length-74232-cov-44.062728_pt1 | contig 74232 bp, 60 predicted proteins | sample MGYA00520589_ERZ1034984 | MGnify/ENA primary metagenome ERZ1034984 (study PRJEB33766, sample SAMN09781790) | gut metagenome | biome: gut microbiome | host: Homo sapiens | place: Madagascar | study: EMG produced TPA metagenomics assembly of the PRJNA485056 data...
TACGCAATAATCACACTTGAAACTATTTTATCCGCAAGTCAGCGATAGACTGCATTCAGGGCGAAAGGAGGTAAGCCGACGATTTCAGCGGGACGCTAAAACGGGGAACCCTCTCCCGGAGAAGAGGGCTTTTAAATAAGGAAAGGGTTATGATGAAGCACGTCATCATACTGGTGATACTCTTAGTGATTAGCTTCCAGGCTTACTAAGAACACCAGGGGGAGGGGGAAACCTCTCCCTAACCCTCACTCCTGAAATTATGTCACTCCGCCCTTAGTGTCAATCGACGGCTCTCCGTTCTTGCGAGGCGAATAGCAAAATTTTCTGCGCCGCCGGGCCTAATTCTGAAAGTTTCTTCGTTTGCTCTTATTTCATTATTGCAATCGGTATGATACCGGACCTCAATAATTCTCTAAGAAAGGATTTCTTATGAGCGAACAAATCACGTTTGCCACCAGCGATTTTGCCAGTAACCCGGAACCACGTTGCCCCTGCATTTTGCTGCTGGATGTTTCTGGTTCGATGAACGGTAGACCCATTAATGAACTTAACGCCGGATTGGTTACCTTTCGCGATGAGCTGCTTGCCGACCCGCTGGCCTTAAAAAGAGTGGAACTTGGTATTGTGACGTTCGGCCCGGTGCATGTGGAACAACCCTTTACCAGCGCCGCTAATTTTTTCCCGCCCATCCTGTTTGCCCAGGGCGATACACCAATGGGTGCCGCCATTACCAAAGCCCTGGATATGGTAGAGGAGCGGAAACGTGAGTATCGTGCAAATGGTATTTCGTATTATCGCCCGTGGATTTTCCTGATCACCGATGGCGCTCCAACCGATGAGTGGCAGGCTGCCGCCAACAAAGTGTTTCAGGGGGAAGAAGATAAGAAGTTTGCCTTCTTTTCCATCGGTGTTCAGGGGGCGGATATGAAGACGCTGGCCCAAATCAGCGTCCGTCAGCCTTTGTCTCTGCAGGGATTACAATTCCGCGAACTGTTTAGCTGGTTATCCAGTTCACTGCGTTCGGTTTCCCGCTCCACGCCGGGAACGGAAGTTGTGCTGGAAGCGCCAAAAGGCTGGACGTCAGTGTGAGCTGGCGTCTGGTTTATGCATCCGCTGTTGGAACGTCGCACATTAGCGCTGATTTACCTTGTCAGGATGCCTGCCAGATGCAGGTTGCCTGGCTAAATGACCAGCAGCCATTACTGGTGATGTTCCTTGCTGATGGCGCAGGTAGCGTTTCGCAGGGAGGAGAAGGCGCGAAGCTCGCCGTCAATGAAGCGATGGCGTTTATGGTGCAAAAAGTACAGGACGGTGAATTGGGGCTTAATGATGTCCTCGCCACAAATATGGTACTGACCATTCGTCAACGACTTTTTGCCGAGGCGGAAGCCAAAGAATTAGCGGTTCGCGATTTTGCCTGCACATTTCTGGGACTGATTTCATCGCCTGACGGCACCTTGATTATGCAGATTGGCGATGGCGGCGTGGTGGTAGATTTGGGTCACGGTCTGCAATTGCCTCTCACGCCGATGGCGGGTGAATATGCCAACATGACGCACTTCATTACCGACGAAGATGCCGTTTCCAGACTGGAAACTTTCACCAGCACTGGGCGTGCGCACAAAGTTGCAGCATTTACGGATGGTATCCAGCGACTGGCGTTAAATATGCTGGATAATTCTCCTCATGTGCCTTTCTTTACCCCGTTTTTCAATGGACTGGCGGCAGCAACGCAGGAACAACTCGATTTATTACCTGAATTGTTAAAGCAGTTTTTGTCCAGCCCGGCGGTAAACGAGCGTACGGATGATGATAAAACGTTGGCACTGGCGCTGTGGGCAGAGTGAGTTTCTCATGGCGGTTGAAGACAACAATTCAACCGCCAGTTTAAACAATAAATATAACGGCTGATTAGCGAACTAATTTTGCTCTTAGCTCGTCGGCTTCTTCTTTTGGATAGGTGACCAATAAAGGATCAATGGTATAACCGCCGTAAATTTTATCCCCGCGCGTATACATCCAGTCTGAAATATCTTCTTTCTTGATTTTCCACTCCTGGCCATATTCTACGTTTGTAACAATACCAGGGTCATTGCTGATTACGCCAATAAACATGCCGTTAGAATAAGTGACATCCGTAAGCCAGAAATGCTCGGTTCTTCCGTGATCGGTTATCGGGGCTTTGACTGCGAAAGTATCGGCATCTTTTTTATTCATAACCTCGATGAATTTATCGGTTTCTTTCCGCGCATGTTTAATCGCGTCAGACATCGCTTGTTTATCATAACCTCCCGTCACTAACGTATCCGAAACTTCACTAAAGCCCGCGGTAGTAAAAAATAGCAGACTCAACATAAGTAATATCTTTTTCATTTTTTCTCCAGAATCCCTTTGTAGTCAAAGTTAGCAAAAACCTGTGGAAGTTAATCATTATCAGGCCGAAATTGAATTGTATCCTGATAAAATTGCATTATCATTTTTATTCTTGAGTGGGTTTTCCCCATATAGAAATAATTTTAATGGTTAGTTGTTATTATTCATTGAAATATAATATAACTACCCGCGAAATATTATGAAAACAAATATAAAAGTATTTACATCGACAGGTGAATTGACCACTCTTGGCCGTGAACTGGGCAAAGGTGGTGAAGGCGCGGTTTATGATATCGAGGAGTTTGTCGATAGCGTCGCCAAGATTTATCACACGCCGCCACCCGCCTTAAAACAGGACAAACTTGCCTTTATGGCTGCGACAGCTGACGCGCAGTTGTTGAATTATGTCGCCTGGCCGCAGGCAACGCTTCACGGTGGACGAGGCGGAAAAGTTATCGGTTTTATGATGCCAAAAGTTTCTGGTAAAGAACCGATTCATATGATCTATAGCCCGGCACATCGTCGCCAGAGTTACCCTCATTGTGCGTGGGATTTTCTACTCTATGTTGCGCGCAATATTGCTTCATCTTTTGCTACGGTTCACGAGCACGGGCACGTCGTGGGGGACGTAAACCAGAACAGCTTTATGGTAGGTCGCGACAGCAAAGTGGTGTTGATCGATAGTGACTCCTTTCAGATTAACGCCAATGGCACACTGCATTTATGCGAAGTCGGCGTGTCGCATTTTACGCCGCCAGAGCTACAAACCTTGTCGTCATTTGTCGGTTTTGAACGTACCGCGAATCACGATAATTTTGGCCTTGCGTTGCTGATTTTTCACGTCTTGTTTGGTGGGCGGCATCCTTATTCTGGTGTGCCGCTTATCTCTGATGCGGGTAATGCGCTGGAGACGGATATTGCCCATTTCCGTTATGCCTACGCGTCAGATAATCAGCGACGTGGTTTAAAACCGCCGCCACGATCGATTCCGCTGTCGATGTTACCGGGCGATGTTGAAGCCATGTTTCAGCAGGCATTCACGGAAAGTGGCGTGGCAACGGGGCGTCCGACGGCTAAAGCGTGGGTAGCGGCACTGGACTCTCTACGCCAACAGTTAAAGAAATGTACCGTTTCAGCAATGCATGTTTACCCCGCTCATTTGACTGACTGCCCGTGGTGTGCGCTGGATAATCAAGGCGTTATCTATTTTATTGATCTCGGCGAAGAGGTCATTACCACCAGCGGTGATTTTGTGCTGGCGAAAGTCTGGGCGATGGTGATGGCGTCAGTAGCGCCGCCAGCATTGCAACTGCCATTACCCGATCATTTCCAACCGACTGGCAGGCCGCTTCCTTTAGGCCTGTTACGGCGCGAATACATCATTCTGATTGAGATCGCACTGTCAGCGTTATCGCTGTTGCTTTGCGGCCTTCAGGCAGAACCGCGTTATATTATTTTGGTTCCTGTGCTGGCGGCTATCTGGATTATTGGCAGTCTGACAAGCAAAGCGTACAAAGCAGAAGTTCAGCAACGCCGTGAGGTATTTAATCGCGCGAAAATGGACTATGACCATTTAGTCAACCAGATCCAACAGTTGGGCGGGCTGGAAGGTTTTATCGCCAAACGGGCGATGCTCGAAAAAATGAAGGACAAAATTCTCGGGTTACCGGAAGAAGAGAAACGCGCTCTGGCAGCACTTCATGACACTGCAAGGGAACGGCAGAAACAGAAGTTTCTGGAGAGATTTTTTATTGATGTTGCCTCTATTCCCGGTGTTGGCCCTGCGCGTAAAGCGGCGTTACGGTCCTTTGGTATTGAAACAGCAGCAGATGTTACCCGTCGTGGCGTTAAGCAAGTGAAAGGGTTTGGCGACCATCTGACCCAGGCGGTTATCGACTGGAAAGCGAGCTGTGAACGCCGTTTTGTGTTCAGGCCGAACGAAGCGGTAACGCCTGCAGACAGACAAGCGGTAATGACTAAAATGGCCGCCAAACGACATCGGCTGGAATCGACGTTGACTGTCGGCGCGACAGAGTTGCAGCGATTCCGCCTTCATGCGCCAGCACGGACCATGCCGTTGATGGAACCGTTACGTCAGGCGGCAGAAAAACTGGCTCAGGCGCAGGCAGATTTAAGCCGCTGCTGAGCCATTTTTCAATTAACGAAACACCACTTCCGCCCAGCGTGCCAGCCCGGCGGTGACGGAGCCAAAGTCATCGCCGCCTGCAATCGGAATGCCCGGCAACTGTTCTGCCAGCGCTTTTTTAATCAGCGGCGAACGGGCGCTACCGCCGGTCAGGTATATAACGTCCGGTTTTTCCTGGGCGTTATCCAGGGCCAGTTGCACCTGTTCCAGAATCCGCGCCAGTGGCTGGCTGAGGGCGCTTTCCAGCCCTTGCTGGCTAATCAGCGTAGCCAGTTCATCGCTAATAAACGGCAGTGAGGCGCGGGTTTCCGCAGTGCTGGAAAGAGCAATTTTGCTCTCTTCTGCGCTACGCACCAGGCGATAGCTTAAACGCTGACGCCAGACTTTCTGTAGCAGGGCCACTTTTTCCGGTTCGCGGGCATCGCGTACCAGATCGTTAAGCAGACGACCGTTGGCACTACTGTAGAAATCACTCTGCGCAGGTACGTCGTTGATGGCAACCGCATTCCACCACGGCAGAATCGGCAGGGCGATGCCTTTTTCGGTTTCGCCACCCATGCCCAGTAACGGCATCAGGTTTTTAAACGCCAGTGCGATGTCCAGATCGTTACCGCCAATACGGCAACCACTGTGACCCAGCAGGCTGGCTTCACGATCGAGACGCGAACGCCACTGCGGCCCCATCAGCAGCAATGAACAGTCAGTCGTACCACCGCCGATATCCACCACCAGCACCCGTTTTTCTTCCTGCAAGGTGGCTTCGTAATCCAGCCCAGCCGCGACCGGCTCGTACTGGAATACCACGTCCCTGAATCCGGCACGCTTCGCCGCGCGTTCCAGAATCCCTTGCGCCTGGGCGTTTGCTTCATCGCCGCCAAGCCCCTGGAAGTTGATCGGGCGACCAATCACTGCCTGAGTAATTGCCTCCGGCAGTTGAGCCTGCGCCTGTTGGCGAATGTGCAACATCATTGCGCAGACCAGATCCTCAAACAGCGCTACCTGCTGCGGTTTTAAGCCGCTGGCACCGAGGAACGATTTTGGTGATTTCACAAACCACACTTCTTCTGGATCATCAATGTACTGTGCCAGTGAGGAAAGACCGAACTGCACGCTTTTCGCCGTAACATCGATATCTTCTTCGCGGTTATAACGAATCGCCCGTCGTAACAGCGCCTGCGTTTCATCGTCGTCTGCCGGAACGTCATGATGGCGGTACAGCCATTCGCTTACCGCTTCACGCGTTGGCGCGCAAAGCATTGAAGGCAGCAGCGTGCTGTCGTTTTCCATTTTTAGCAAGTGCGGTTTACCGTCACGCATGACCGCCACTGAACAGTTTGCTGTACCGTAATCAAAACCAATAAACACGAAATAATCCCCATGCCGGTGAAGAAGGGGCGTGACTTTAGCGAAATGTTGCCGTCGCGACAACCGGAATATGAAAGCAAAGCGTAACGCCTGAATAACGTTTATGCTGAAAGCGGATGAATAAGGAGATGCGATGTATACCCTGAACTGGCAGCCGCCGTATGACTGGTCGTGGATGTTGGGATTTCTCGCCGCCCGTGCGGTGAGTGGTGTGGAAACGGTCGCGGACAGTTATTATGCCCGTAGTCTGGCGGTGGGCGAATATCGCGGCGTGGTGACTGCTATTCCGGATATAGCCCGTCATACTCTGCACATAAATTTAAGTGCAGGTTTAGAACCTGTTGCCGCTGAGTGTCTGGCGAAAATGAGCCGCCTGCTTGATCTGCAATGTAACCCGCAGATTGTTAACGGTGCGTTGGGCAAGTTAGGCGCGGCGCGGCCCGGATTGCGTTTACCCGGCTGTGTTGATGCTTTTGAGCAGGGCGTGCGGGCGATTTTAGGCCAACTGGTGAGCGTGGCGATGGCGGCAAAATTGACTGCCAAAGTGGTACAGCTTTATGGCGAACGGCTGGATGATTTTCCGGAGTATATCTGCTTCCCCACGCCTCAGCGGCTGGCAGCAGCCGACCCGCAGGCATTAAAAGCGTTAGGTATGCCGTTGAAACGGGCAGAGGTGCTGATTCATCTGGCAAATGCGGCGCTGGAGGGCACCTTACCAATGACAATACCGGGCGATGTGGAGCAGGCGATGAAAACGCTGCAAACTTTTCCGGGTATCGGGCGCTGGACGGCGAATTATTTTGCTTTGCGTGGCTGGCAGGCGAAAGATGTTTTCCTGCCGGATGATTATCTGATTAAACAGCGATTTCCGGGAATGACACCGGCACAAATCCGCCTTTATGCCGAACGCTGGAAGCCCTGGCGTTCTTATGCGCTGTTGCATATCTGGTATACGGAAGGCTGGCAACCAGACGAAGCATGACGTTGGTCGCCGGATGCGGTGCGAGCGCCTTATCCGGCCTGGAGAATGAGCGATTTGTAGGCATGATAAGACGCGTTAGCGTCGCATCAGGCGATGGGGAAGCACGCCTCAGTTAATCGCGAAATAACTACTATTCACCAGCAAATCCAGCGGTTGGGCATCGGCAATCACATCACCATAAATCAGATCGACGCCGATGCCAGAAAGCGTATCCATCACTAAGGGTAAAACGACTGGCCCGGCGATGGTTTTCATCCCGAGTCGCTGAGCGTGCCCCTGAATAATCGTAATCAGCATCTCATCCATCAAATTACCCTGCACGTTGGCGCATAACTCACCATCAAGTAGCAGGTAATCTGCCATATTCGCTTTCAGCGAGTTGAAGATTTGCAGATCGCGGCCCACCTGGCTGAGTATTATCCGACATCCCGCCAGCCGCAGTTTTTGCACGCTTTCTGCGTGATCTAAAATCGCTTCAGCCGGAATAATCAGATGTAATAACCGTGGTGGTAGAGGGCTATTTTCCAGCTGCTCAAGCAGATCATTCACCAGCGTGGCGCTACTCAAACCGGCAACGGAAAGGGGGAGGGCGATGCTTATGCCTTTACTGGCAACCGCTTTTGCGGCCTGCTGGAAAAATTCGTGGAATACCCGGCGGTCAAAAGCATGGCTAAGCGCCGGATCGCTGAAGCTACGACGAAATGTTTGTTCATCAATAATCTCGCCTTCGCAACTCCAGAGCTTAAGTGAAATCAGCCACAAATTACGCGCTTCCGGGATCCGTGGCGAAGCGACACCGTGGGCCATCATCATCAACTGATTCTCTTTAATCATCCGCCACTGTTCATCAAGCGACATCGCCGCCCGTTCGCTATGTGCGGCAGCTTGCTGCGGTTCGTAAACCGTCACCCGGCCCCGGCCACCATTTTTGGAGGCATAACAGGCGATATCAGCCTGCGACATCACTTCTGCCGCCTGATGATTGTTGTCATCGATCAAGGTAATCCCGGCGCTGGCACCTACCCGATGTACACGTCCTTCCCAGATAAAGTGATAGTCATTCACAGCACTGATAATACGTGTAGCGATAAAACGCGCACTTTCGACATTGCAGTCTGGCAGCAGCAGACCAAATTCATCACCGCCGAGCCGCGCCAGCACGTCGCTGGAGCGCAGCATGCTCAGCATCAACGACGCCAGTTCGCGCAGCAAAGCGTCGCCAGCGGCATGCCCGGCGCTGTCATTCACCGCTTTAAAGCGATCAAGATCGATAAACACCAGTGCATGTCGCTGATGCGTACTGTTTACCGTTTGCAGCAGGATACGCAGTTGTTTCTCAAAACTGGCGCGGTTGGCGAGATGCGTCAGTGCATCATGGGAGGCGCTGTAGCTCAGCTGGCGCAGCATTTTGCGTGATTCGGTAACGTCCTGAATCACCAGAACCGAACCAATATTGCTGCCGTCCAGAGTACTTAACGGCGTAATACTGTAATGCACGTCGTAACTGCCGCCGCTCCGACAGTGCAACACCACATCTTGTTCGATCGCGGAACGTGAGGTGTCGGCACTGTAAATGTTCTCCATTAATGGTCCGTTGTCGCCAAAAGTAATATGCAACACCGTCAGGAGCGGAACACCTAACGCTTCTTCCTGCGTCCAGCCGCTCATCTTCTCCGCCACTGGATTCATAAAGGTAATTTTCATCGCCATATCAATACAGACCACGGCTTCGCCGATGGAGTCCAGCGTAATGTGCAGGCGCTCTTTTTCCTGAAACAATGCCTCGTTAAGCTGTTTAACCTCGGTCATATCCATATTAATGCCGAGCAGGCGTTCGACTTCGCCTTCTTTATTCAGTACCCGGTTGGCGAGGGCGCGGATATGGCGGATGCCATCTTTCACGGCAATGCGAAATTCCAGCTTAAAGGGCGAGCGTGATTGCAACGAATCACGAATCACTTTTTCGGCATGCTGGCGATCTTCCGGCAGCACGCACTCGTACCACACCTGCCAGTTCGGTTTGATATGCGGAGGAATTTCATACAGCTCGAACATCCGCTTATCCCAGCTAAAAATATTCGGCTTCAACTCCCACTCCCAGATGCCAATCCCGCCCGCTTCGTTAGCCAGCGTGATGCGTTCCATCAGTTGCTGATTCACCTGTTCGGTGCGTTTTAGCTCGTTAATGTCTTCAATCTGAGCGATAAAATAGAGCGGCGTGCCATCCGTGTGGCGCACCAGTGAGACGGCAAGCAACGCCCAGACAACATCGCCATTACGGTTGTAGTAGCGTTTTTCCATTGAATAGGTGTTTATTTCACCGCTTATCAGCTTTTCAACCTGTTGGAGATCTTTATTGAGATCCTCCGGCCAGGTCAGTTGCTGAAAGGTGAGTCCGCGCAGCTCTTCCTGACTGTAACCGAGAAACTGGCAGAGTGCTTTGTTGGATTGCAGCCATTGTCCCTCGGTGCCCACTAATGCCATGCCGATGGCGGAATATTCCATGGCGTTCCGAAAGCGGGTTTCGCTTTCGGAAATGTGTTTGCGTTCCGCACGAAAGGCATACATCACCATGGTCATGATGTTGGCGGGCAGCAGGATCAGCAAAAACGGTAGCCACGGCATATGGGTCATCAGGTACGTACGCGGCGTAGCAAGCAGGGAGGGATCCGCGGCCATCATCAGCGACACCATCATCACCGTGGTAAGGAAGATCAAAAAGGCTTCCATTCGTGGCAGGCGCACGGCGCTCCACATCAACAGCACAATAATGAAAGTAAAAGGCCACGGCAGATACAGCATCGAAAGCCAGCTTAACGTCAGTGTGATGGCTAACGTAAGCAGCGACTCAAAAAGCAATCGTGGGTTGCGATGGCGCAGCAGATAGTGTGGTTTAAATAACAATCCCAGCGGCACCAGTGCCAGAGCGCCGATGGATTCTGACAGTACCCATATCAAAAATGCCCTGAGAGGATCGTCTCCGGGCGTCAGCAGGACAACCAGAACACCCCCCAACAGAGGCGGAACAATGGCGCTGCCGAGTGCCAGACGCAGCCAGTCAGCCAGATTTTGCAAGGGGTTATACCACGGCAGCAATTTACGTAGCAGCACTGCCCCGACCACGGCTTCAACAATATTGATGGTCGTCCAGGTCATGTTCAGCGAGCTGGTGGAAAAAAGCAGGATGGATGCGGCGATATTTCCCAGCGAACAGCTCAGCGCAATTCCCGGCCACATGCGCCCGGCATGGCGATAAAACGCCACCATCATGATGGACGTCGGGAACCACAGTGGGGCGAGTTGGGTGCCAAACTGCGAAAGCTCAAGCGAGAAAAGGGTGAAGATAAACGAGACTAAACCTAAACTGACCAGGTGAAGCAGCGGGTGGGGCAGGGCAATTAATACATGCTGTGATTGTTTGCTCATTACCGCTTTATCCGCAAGACCTGGTCGCCAGTATTCGTTTCTGTGTTTATGCTAGTACAAAAGTTTTACATTTTATATGCGAATTGCTCATAAAGTGACGTAAAGGCGGATAATTTGCGCAACTGCGTATAACATTTTTTACCTTACATAAAACTGATCAATGTAATTTGCCACCGGGAATTCTTCGTCAACAATTAACTCTGAGCGCGCGGCAACGCTATTCGACTGGTATCAGGCGGATGAAATCCCTATAATTGCCGCGTTTGGCGCTTCGTCGCCCCCTTCCTAACATCCAGGTTAATCAGGTCGCTAAATATATGACTGATCAGTCTCATCAGTGCGTCATTATCGGTATCGCTGGCGCATCGGCTTCCGGCAAGAGTCTTATTGCCAGTACCCTTTATCGTGAATTACGTGAGCAAGTCGGTGATGAACACATCGGCGTAATTCCCGAAGACTGCTATTACAAAGATCAAAGCCATCTGTCGATGGAAGAACGCGTTAAGACCAACTACGACCATCCCAGCGCGATGGATCACAGCCTGCTGCTTGAGCATTTACAAGCGTTGAAACGCGGCTCGGCAATTGACCTGCCGGTTTACAGCTATGTTGAACATACGCGTATGAAAGAAACGGTGACGGTTGAGCCGAAGAAGGTCATCATTCTCGAAGGCATTTTGTTGCTGACGGATGCGCGTTTGCGTGACGAACTTAACTTCTCCATTTTCGTTGATACCCCGCTGGATATCTGCCTGATGCGCCGCATCAAGCGTGACGTTAACGAGCGTGGGCGTTCAATGGATTCAGTGATGGCGCAATATCAAAAAACCGTGCGCCCGATGTTCCTGCAATTCATTGAGCCTTCTAAACAATATGCGGACATTATCGTGCCGCGCGGCGGGAAAAACCGCATCGCGATCGATATATTGAAAGCGAAAATAAGTCAGTTCTTTGAATAAGCTTGATAAATTGTGTACCGTTCAGTGATAACCTGGTATGCCCTTGACGTAATTGGCGTTAAGGGAGTGATGCGCGAAAGGAGAAAATGCCATGCGTCTGTGTGACCGAGATATTGAAGCCTGGCTTGATGAAGGCCGTTTGTCGATCAACCCACGTCCGCCAGTGGAGCGTATTAACGGCGCGACGGTGGATGTACGCCTGGGCAATAAATTTCGTACCTTCCGTGGTCACACGGCAGCGTTTATCGATCTGAGCGGTCCCAAAGATGAAGTGAGCGCCGCGCTTGACCGCGTGATGAGCGATGAGATCGTTCTCGACGAGGGCGAGGCGTTCTATCTTCACCCAGGAGAGCTGGCGCTGGCGGTGACGCTGGAGTCGGTGACGCTGCCAGCCGATCTGGTGGGCTGGCTGGACGGGCGTTCCTCACTGGCGCGTCTGGGGCTGATGGTGCACGTCACCGCGCACCGCATCGATCCGGGCTGGTCTGGTTGCATTGTGCTGGAGTTCTACAACTCCGGTAAGCTGCCGCTGGCGCTGCGTCCGGGCATGTTAATTGGTGCGCTGAGCTTTGAGCCGCTTTCCGGCCCGGCGGCGCGACCTTACAACCGCCGTGAAGATGCGAAATATCGCAACCAGCAGGGCGCGGTAGCCAGCCGAATCGATAAAGACTAATTCAGGCCCATTGAGGATACCATGAGACGATTTCTGACGACGCTGATGATACTCCTGGTCGTGCTGGTGGCCGGGTTATCTGCGTTAGTGTTGCTGGTGAATCCGAATGATTTCCGCGACTATATGGTCAAGCAAGTTGCTGCACGTAGCGGTTATCAATTGCAGCTCGACGGGCCACTGCGTTGGCACGTCTGGCCGCAGCTTAGTATCCTCTCCGGGCGAATGTCTCTCACCGCCCAGGGCGCGAGCCAGCCACTGGTTCGCGCCGACAACATGCGCCTGGACGTGGCGCTTTTACCACTACTGAGTCATCAACTGAGCGTTAAGCAGGTGATGCTAAAAGGGGCAGTGATCCAACTGACGCCGCAGACGGAAGCGGTGCGCAGTGAAGACGCTCCGGTTGCACCGCGCGACAATACCTTGCCGGATCTGTCAGACGATCGCGGATGGTCGTTTGATATATCCAGTCTTAAGGTGGCGGACAGCGTTCTGGTGTTCCAGCATGAAGATGACGAGCAGGTGACAATCCGCAATATCCGCCTGCAAATGGAACAAGATCCCCAACATCGTGGCTCATTTGAGTTCTCCGGGCGGGTTAATCGCGATCAGCGCGATCTCACGATATCCCTTAACGGTACGGTAGATGCTTCTGATTATCCGCATGATTTAACGGCGGCTATTGAACAAATTAACTGGCAGTTGCAGGGTGCAGATTTACCAAAACAAGGTATTCAGGGGCAGGGGAGTTTCCAGGCCCAGTGGCAGGAGTCACATAAACGCCTTTCATTTAACCAAATCAGCTTGACCGCCAATGACAGTACGCTGAGCGGGCAAGCACAGGTTACGCTGACAGAGAAACCGGAATGGCAGCTGAGGCTGCAATTCCCGCAACTGAATCTTGACAACCTCATCCCGCTTAATGAAACAGCGAATGGTGAAAACGGTGCCGCGCAGCAGGGGCAGAGCCAATCAACGTTGCCGCGCCCGGTTATTTCTTCGCGTATTGATGAACCGGCCTATCAGGGACTGCAAGGCTTTACGGCTGATATTTTGTTGCAGGCCAGTAACGTGCGCTGGCGCGGAATGAATTTTACAGATGTTGCCACGCAAATGACCAACAAGTCGGGTTTGCTGGAAATTACTCAACTGCAGGGCAAGCTTAACGGTGGAAAGGTTTCACTGCCGGGCACGCTGGACGCGACATCAATAAATCCGCGGATAAACTTCCAGCCACGGCTGGAAAACGTTGAGATTGGTACCATTCTGAAGGCGTTTAACTATCCGATTTCGTTGACCGGAAAGATGTCACTGGCTGGTGATTTCTCCGGTGCTGACATAGATGCCGACGCATTCCGCCATAACTGGCAAGGACAGGCACATGTCGAAATGACCGACACGCGCATGGAAGGGATGAACTTCCAGCAGATGATTCAGCAAGCGGTAGAACGTAATGGTGGTGATGTGAAGGCCGCTGAAAACTTCGATAACGTAACGCGTCTTGACCGCTTTACCACCGATTTGACGTTGAAGGATGGCGTCGTGACGTTAAACAACATGCAAGGTCAATCGCCCATGCTGGCGCTTTCCGGGGCTGGTACGTTGAATCTGGCGGAGCAAACCTGCGACACCCAGTTTGATATTCGGGTCGTGGGTGGCTGGAACGGGGAAAGCAAACTGATTGATTTCCTTAAAGAAATGCCAGTACCGCTGCGGGTTTATGGCAACTGGCAGCAACTCAATTACAGTCTGCAAGTGGATCAGTTACTGCGCAAACATCTACAGGACGAAGCGAAACGTCGCCTGAATGACTGGGCCGAGCGGAATAAAGATTCCCGCAATGGCAAAGATGTGAAGAAGTTGCTGGAGAAGATGTAGGTTACCAGGTGACCTGTCCTGTAGGCCTGATAAGACGCGTAAAGCGTCGCATCAGGCGTTCGCGGCGGCACCATTATATTCTGAATATGTAAGATCGAAGGCTGTTCCGTTCACTTGATGTTCCTCGCTACTATGGAACGCTCAAGCCGGTGAACGTGCCAGGGTGGCTCAATCGCCACCACCCTGGCAACCCGGGCTCCCGGCGGTAAATCGCCGCTGGCGCGGTTCCCTCATCTTATTCCTTTCGGCTATCGGGTACGGGCGCGAGGTAACATCCCTGTAAAACGCGCCCTCAGCCCACATCCATGTGGGCTGCCCCGGCCTACAGGAAACGATTCGGCGATTTACAGCCGGACCCACACCCCCGCTGTAATGTCCATGTACCACAGACAACGCTTCATTGCTGAAGTTATAAGGCGTTACGCAGCATCGGGTAAAATGACCGATACCATCACACCTCGTACTCCATCTCGCCATCCTTACGCAGCGGAATAATCTGCACCTTCTGTACGCGATGGCTTTCCACCTGCAACGTTTTAAGCAAATAATCCCCCACCTGAACTTCTTCGCCAGGTTTTGGAATACGCTGCAAATATTCCATCAACAGCCCGGCAATGGTGTGATATTCACGTTTTTCATCCAGCGGCAGCGGCACATATTGCACCAGATCCTCCAGCGGCATATGACCATTCGCCGTCCAGGAACCGTCCGCATTCTTCTGAATATCATGGCGGGCGTCGATCTCTTCCACTTCGTTCGGTAAGTTACCGGCAATGGTTTCAGTGACGTCACTTAATGTCACAATCCCTTCCACCGAGCCAAACTCATCCACCACAAAAGCAAAGTGCGTGCGGGCATTACGGAACTGCTCCAGGGCAGGTAACAACGGCAAGGTTTCCGGGAACACCAGCGGCTGGCGAATCAACACCCGCAGGTTGAGCGGTTCGCCACGCAGTGACTGTTGTAGCAGGTCGATAACGTGAACAACACCGAGCAAATCTTCTGCGTCATCACCGTCGGTAACCACCAGCCGCGTATGCTGATTTCGCTCCAGCAACTGGCGGATCTCGTCTTCCGGCGCGTTGAGATCGATATGCTCAATATCGTGGCGCGACGTCATAATGCTGCTGACAGTACGCTGGTTAAGATTAAGTACCCGCTCAATCATCCGCCGTTCCTGCGGATTAAAGATCTGCTGGTTACCATGATCCACCAGCATGGACGCGGTTTCGGCGTCCAGTTCCGCATCTTCTTTTTGCCCGCTAAGCAGGCGCATTACCGCTTCGGTAGTCCGCTGGCGTAGCGTCTGGTTAGCGGAAAGAAAACGTCGCCGGTTAAAGATAGCCAACTGATTGAGCGCCTCGATCATCACCGAGAAACCAATAGCAGCGTACAGGTAGCCTTTCGGAATGACGAAGCCGAAACCTTCTGCCACCAGGCTAAAGCCAATCATCAACAGGAAGCTTAAGCAGAGAATAACGATCGTCGGGTGACTGTTAACAAATTGCGTTAACGGCTTGCTGGCCATCAACATCAGGCTGATAGCGATAACAACGGCGGCCATCATGACCAGTAAATGGTCGACCATCCCGACGGCGGTAATCACTGAGTCGAGTGAGAAGATGGCGTCCAGTACCACAATTTGTGTCACCACCCCCCAGAACTTCGCACCTTTGCGTTGTGTGGGATTATTGCTGTCTTTCCCTTCCAGCCGTTCGTTCAGCTCCATCGTGGCTTTGAACAACAGGAAGAAACCACCAAACAGCATGATTAAGTCGCGGGCGCTAAAGGTAAACGAGCGGAAGCTGAACAGCGGTTGCGTCAGGGTGACCAGCCAGGAGATTGACGCCAGCAGTAACAGGCGCATTAACATCGCCAGCAGCAGCCCGGTAACCCGTGCGCGGTCGCGCTGCTTCGGCGGTAGTTTTTCGGCGAGGATGGCAATAAAGACCAGGTTATCAATGCCGAGGACCAGTTCGATCACAATCAGCGTGATTAACCCGGCCCAGATAGACGGATCGGCAATCCATTCCATAGTAAGTACAAAACCTATTCGTTGTATGACAAATGTCACAATTCGATCATGGATAAATCGGGGCAAAAATGCAATGTTGCAGCACTATTTATCTCATATTATTTGAGGGTAATAACCTCACATTATCCCTGAATTAAAAGTGGTAATAATAAAACATTATTTAAGAAATATCGCATGTAGAGACACTATATTAAATATTGTCAACCTAAAGAAACTCCTAAAAACCATATTGAATGACACTTAATATAATTCTTAAAAATAGCCAATTGCCGAATTGTTACCTTGCCTGCTATTCCGTTAGCTGTAACACTTCCTCCTGCATTATTGGAGAGCCAATATTCAATTACCATAATGTCACCTTATATTCGGAAGTTAATTTCCGCAATAACCCTTTCTCATCAACGACTGTATGTTGAGAGGGTTTTAAAAATTAAGCTAAATCAGTGTATTGGTAGCTAAAAAGCCAGGGGCGGTAGCGTGTCTGGATGCCTGAAAGACCAGTCTGAATTATTCTGTCAATAGCCTGCGGATGAAATCAATTTTTTTAGGACTGATGCCAGTTAAATTTTTATTCAATTAACTGCAAGGTAAATGTGCATGGCGACATTGCTATTAATAGTGCACAGGATAATTACTCTGCCAAAGTGATAAATAAACAATGATGAAATCCAAAATGAAATTGATGCCATTATTGGTGTCAGTAACCTTGATAAGCGGTTGCACAGTACTTCCGGGCAGCAATATGTCGACGATGGGCAAAGACGTCATCAAACAGCAGGACGCTGATTTCGATCTCGACAAAATGGTGAATGTTTATCCGTTGACCCCGCGCCTGATTGACCAATTACGTCCACGACCCAACGTAGCGCGCCCCAATATGACGCTGGAAAGCGAGATCGCGAATTACCAGTATCGCGTCGGGCCGGGGGACGTTCTTAATGTCACCGTCTGGGATCACCCGGAACTCACCACGCCAGCCGGTCAGTACCGCAGCTCCAGTGACACCGGCAACTGGGTACAGCCTGACGGCACCATGTTCTACCCGTATATCGGCAAGGTTCACGTAGTCGGGAAAACGCTCGCTGAAATCCGCAGTGATATTACCGGGCGCTTAGCGACGTACATCGCTGACCCGCAGGTGGACGTTAATATCGCCGCCTTCCGCTCACAAAAGGCCTATATCTCAGGTCAGGTGAATAAATCCGGTCAACAGGCGATCACCAACGTACCACTGACTATTCTCGACGCCATCAACGCCGCAGGTGGCCTGACCGACACCGCTGACTGGCGCAACGTGGTGCTAACACACAATGGTCGTGAAGAACGCATTTCTTTGCAGGCGCTGATGCAAAACGGCGACCTCAATCAGAACCGACTGCTTTATCCCGGCGATATTCTCTACGTGCCGCGTAATGATGATCTGAAAGTATTTGTGATGGGTGAAGTGAAGAAACAGAGCACCCTGAAAATGGACTTTAGCGGCATGACCCTGACTGAAGCCCTGGGTAATGCTGAAGGCATCGACATGACCACCTCCAACGCCAGCGGCATCTTTGTCATTCGTCCGCTGAAAGGCGAGGGCGGGCGTAATGGCAAGATTGCCAATATCTACCAGCTGGATATGTCCGATGCGACGTCGCTGGTGATGGCGACAGAATTCCGCCTGCAACCTTATGACGTGGTGTATGTCACCACCGCCCCGGTTTCCCGCTGGAACCGTCTGATCAATCAGTTGCTGCCAACTATTAGCGGTGTCCGTTACATGACGGATACAGCCAGCGACATTCATAACTGGTAATCGTCATGTTTAACAACATCTTAGTTGTCTGTGTCGGCAATATTTGCCGTTCCCCGACGGCGGAACGCTTACTGCAACGTTATCACCCGGAACTGAAAGTGGAGTCCGCTGGACTCGGCGCGCTGGTCGGTAAGGGCGCTGATCCTACCGCTATCAGCGTCGCCGCAGAACATCAACTGTCTCTGGAAGGTCACTGTGCACGGCAAATCAGCCGCCGTCTGTGTCGCAACTATGACCTGATTTTGACCATGGAAAAGCGCCATATCGAACGCTTATGCGAGATGGCACCTGAGATGCGCGGCAAAGTGATGCTGTTTGGTCACTGGGATAACGAATGTGAAATCCCCGATCCGTATCGCAAAAGCCGGGAAACGTTTGCAGCGGTGTACACATTACTTGAACGGTCTGCCCGCCAGTGGGCGCAGGCATTGAACGCAGAGCAGGTATAAGAATGACAGAAAAAGTAAAACAACATGCCGCTCCGGTAACGGGCAGTGATGAAATCGATATTGGTCGCCTGATCGGCACCGTCATTGAAGCGCGCTGGTGGGTGATTGGCATCACCGCCGTATTTGCCCTCTGTGCCGTGGTTTACACCTTCTTCGCCACGCCGATTTATAGTGCCGACGCACTGGTACAAATCGAGCAAAGCAGCGGCAATTCGCTGGTGCAGGATATCGGCTCGGCATTAGCCAACAAACCGCCTGCATCGGACGCCGAGATCCAGTTGATTCGTTCGCGTCTGGTGCTTGGTAAAACGGTGGACGATCTCGACCTCGATATTGCAGTGAGCAAAAACACGTTCCCGATTTTCGGTGCGGGCTGGGATCGTTTGATGGGACGTCAGAACGAGACGGTGAAAGTGACCACCTTTAACCGCCCGAAAGAGATGGCGGATCAGGTGTTTACGCTTAATGTGCTGGACGATAAAAACTACACCCTGAGCAGTGATGGCGGCTTTAGCGCCCGTGGACAAGCGGGCCAGATGCTGAAAAAAGAAGGCGTCACGCTGATGGTTGAAGCCATTCACGCCCGCCCGGGCAGTGAGTTTACCGTCACCAAATACTCCACGCTGGGGATGATCAATCAACTGCAAAACAGCCTGACGGTAACGGAGAACGGCAAAGACGCAGGCGTACTGAGCCTGACTTATACCGGTGAAGATCGCGAACAGATCCGCGACATTCTTAATAGCATCGCCCGTAACTATCAGGAACAAAATATTGAGCGCAAATCGGCGGAAGCGTCGAAAAGCCTCGCCTTCCTCGCGCAACAGTTACCGGAAGTACGTAGCCGCTTGGATGTTGCCGAAAACAAACTGAATGCCTTCCGTCAGGATAAAGATTCTGTTGATCTGCCGCTGGAAGCAAAAGCGGTGCTCGATTCGATGGTGAACATCGATGCGCAGTTGAACGAACTGACCTTTAAAGAGGCGGAAATCTCCAAGCTGTACACCAAAGTTCACCCGGCGTACCGCACGCTGCTGGAGAAACGTCAGGCGCTGGAAGAAGAGAAAGCCAAACTTAACGGTCGCGTAACGGCGATGCCGAAAACCCAGCAGGAGATTGTGCGCCTGACCCGCGATGTCGAGTCTGGTCAGCAGGTCTATATGCAACTGCTGAATAAAGAGCAGGAGCTGAAAATCACCGAGGCCAGCACCGTCGGCGATGTGCGCATTGTTGACCCGGCAATTACTCAGCCTGGCGTGCTGAAACCGAAGAAAGGGCTGATTATCCTCGGCGCGATTATCCTTGGCCTGATGCTTTCTATCGTGGGTGTGCTGCTGCGCTCGTTGTTTAATCGCGGCATTGAAAGCCCGCAAGTACTGGAAGAACACGGTATTAGCGTCTATGCCAGCATCCCGCTGTCGGAATGGCAGAAAGCGCGTGATAGCGTCAAAACCATCAAAGGGATTAAACGCTATAAACAGAGCCAGCTACTGGCGGTGGGGAATCCAACCGATCTGGCGATTGAAGCCATCCGTAGTCTGCGTACCAGTTTGCACTTCGCGATGATGCAGGCACAGAACAATGTGTTGATGATGACCGGGGTTAGCCCGTCAATTGGTAAAACCTTTGTCTGCGCCAACCTGGCGGCGGTGATCAGCCAGACCAATAAACGCGTGTTGTTGATCGACTGCGATATGCGCAAAGGCTACACCCACGAGCTGTTGGGCACTAATAACGTTAATGGCCTGTCGGAAATTCTGATTGGTCAGGGCGATATTACTACCGCTGCTAAACCGACCTCTATTGCCAAATTTGACCTGATCCCGCGCGGTCAGGTGCCGCCAAATCCTTCTGAACTGTTGATGAGCGAACGCTTTGCCGAACTGGTGAACTGGGCGAGTAAAAACTATGACCAGGTGTTGATTGATACGCCGCCGATTCTGGCAGTGACCGATGCGGCAATTGTTGGTCGTCATGTCGGAACCACATTAATGGTGGCGCGTTATGCGGTCAACACATTGAAAGAAGTGGAAACCAGTCTGAGCCGCTTTGAGCAAAACGGTATTCCGGTGAAAGGGGTGATTCTGAACTCCATCTTCCGCCGCGCCAGCGCGTATCAGGATTATGGCTATTACGAATACGAATATAAGTCGGATGCGAAATAACGAGATCCGTTGTCGGATGCGATGCTGACGCATCTTATCCGACCTACGTTGACGCCGCATCCGGCAAGCAAACCAGCTCCGTAGGCCGGATAAGGCGCTCACGCCGCATCCGGCAACAGAACTCGTAAACAAGCTTATAAACCGGCAGAACATCTCGACACTCCGGGAGAAAAACCTATGAAAGACAATCCGCTGATCTCAATCTATATGCCGACCTGGAACCGCCAACAACTGGCGATTCGGGCGATAAAATCGGTCCTGCGCCAGGACTACAGTAACTGGGAGATGATCATCGTGGATGATTGCTCCACCTCCTGGGAACAACTGCAACAGTACGTCAGCGCCCTCAACGATCCGCGTATCACCTACATTCACAACGACATTAACAGCGGGGCGTGCGCGGTACGTAACCAGGCGATTATGCTGGCGCAAGGGGAATACATTACCGGGATCGATGACGATGATGAATGGACGCCCAACCGTCTGAGCGTCTTCCTCGCCCATAAACAGCAACTGGTCACACACGCCTTTTTGTACGCTAACGACTACGTTTGCCAGGGCGAAGTCTATTCCCAACCGGCAAGCTTGCCGCTGTATCCCAAATCGCCGTATTCACGCCGCCTGTTCTACAAACGCAATATCATTGGCAATCAGGTCTTTACCTGGGCATGGCGTTTCAAAGATTGTTTGTTCGATACCGAACTAAAAGCGGCACAGGATTACGACATCTTCCTGCGGATGGTGGTGGAGTATGGCGAACCGTGGAAAGTGGAAGAGGCGACGCAGATCCTGCATATCAATCACGGTGAAATGCAGATCACCTCGTCACCGAAAAAATTCTCCGGATACTTCCACTTTTACCGCAAGCACAAAGACAAATTTGACCGTGCCAGTAAAAAATATCAGCTGTTTACCCTCTACCAGATCCGCAATAAACGTATGACCTGGCGCACTTTGCTGACGCTGCTGTCGGTGCGTAACGGCAAACGTCTGGCTGATGGTATTCGGGGGCGCTAAAGATGCTGGAAGATCTGCGCGCCAACAGCTGGAGTTTACGTCCGTGCTGCATGGTTCTAGCGTATCGCGTCGCTCATTTTTGTTCGGTGTGGCGCAAAAAGAACGTCCTCAACAATATTTGGGCGGCCCCTCTGCTGGTGCTGTATCGCATTATCACCGAATGCTTTTTCGGTTATGAAATCCAGGCTGCCGCGACCATTGGCCGCCGCTTTACTATCCATCACGGTTACGCCGTAGTGATCAATAAAAACGTGGTGGCGGGGGATGATTTCACCATTCGCCACGGCGTCACTATCGGCAATCGTGGTGCCGATAACATGGCATGTCCACATATTGGCAACGGCGTCGAACTCGGTGCCAACGTTATTATTCTTGGTGATATCACGCTTGGTAACAACGTCACCGTGGGTGCGGGCAGCGTGGTGCTCGACTCTGTCCCGGACAACGCGCTGGTGGTGGGAGAAAAAGCGCGAGTGAAGGTAATTAAATGAATATTTTGCAATTTAATGTGCGACTGGCGGAAGGCGGGGCAGCAGGTGTGGCGTTAGATCTCCACCAGCGTGCGCTGCAACAGGGGCTAGCGTCACATTTTGTCTACGGTTACGGCAAAGGCGGCAAAGAGAGCGTCAGCCATCAAAACTATCCGCAGGTCATCAAACATACGCCGCGGATGACTGCAATGGCGAATATTGTCCTGTTTCGTCTGTTTAATCGCGATCTGTTTGGCAATTTCAATGAGTTATATCGCACCATTACTCGTACACCGGGTCCGGTGGTCCTGCATTTTCATGTGCTGCACAGCTACTGGCTAAATCTTAAGAGCGTGGTGCGCTTTTGCGAAAAGGTGAAAAACCATAAACCGGACGTCACTCTGGTCTGGACGCTGCACGACCACTGGAGCGTTACCGGACGCTGCGCCTTTACCGACGGTTGTGAAGGCTGGAAAACGGGCTGCCAGAAATGCCCGACCTTAAATAACTATCCGCCGGTGAAGATTGATCGGGCGCACCAGCTGGTGGCGGGCAAACGCCAGTTATTCCGTGAGATGCTGGCGCTGGGCTGTCAGTTTATTTCCCCCAGCCAGCATGTGGCTGACGCTTTCAATAGCCTGTACGGTCCAGGGCGTTGCCGGATTATCAATAATGGTATTGATATGGCAACCGAAGCGATTCTGGCGGATCTGCCTCCGGTGCGCGAAACCCAGGGCAAGCCGAAAATCGCTGTGGTGGCGCATGACCTGCGTTACGACGGCAAGACTAACCAGCAACTGGTGCGTGAGATGATGGCGCTGGGCGACAAAATTGAACTGCATACCTTTGGTAAGTTCTCGCCGTTCACCGCTGGCAACGTGGTTAATCACGGCTTTGAAACTGACAAGCGCAAGTTGATGAGCGCGCTCAATCAGATGGATGCGCTGGTGTTCAGTTCTCGCGTCGATAACTACCCGCTGATTTTGTGTGAGGCGCTATCGATTGGCGTGCCGGTGATTGCCACCCATAGCGACGCGGCGCGGGAAGTGTTGCAAAAATCCGGCGGTAAAACCGTCAGCGAAGAAGAGGTGCTGCAACTGGTGCAATTAAGCAAACCGGAAATCGCGCAGGCGATATTTGGTACCACGCTGGCTGAGTTCAGCAAACGCAGCCGTGCCGCTTACAGTGGACAACAGATGCTGGAGGAGTATGTCAACTTCTATCAGAATCTGTAGCTACCTGCTGCTGCCGCTGATCTACCTGCTGGTTAACGTCAAAATCGCCCAGCTTGGTGAAAGTTTCCCCATCACTATCGTCACTTTTTTACCTGTCTTGTTACTGCTGTTTTTAGAACGCATCAGCGTTAAAAAATTGATGATTGCCTTAGGGATTGGTGCGGGACTCACGGCGTTTAACTACCTGTTTGGTCAGTCGTTGGATGCCAGTAAATACGTCACTTCAACCATGCTGTTTGTCTATATTGTGATCATTATTGGCATGGTGTGGAGTATTCGCTTTAAAACGATTTCGCCACACAACCATCGCAAGATATTACGTTTCTTTTATCTGGTGGTCGGGCTGGTGGTGGCGCTGGCGGCGGTGGAGATGGCGCAAATTATCCTCACCGGCGGCAGCAGTATTATGGAGTCGATATCGAAATATCTGATTTACAGCAACAGCTATGTACTGAATTTCATTAAATTCGGCGGCAAGCGCACGACAGCACTTTATTTCGAACCGGCATTTTTCGCTCTGGCATTAATCTCAATTTGGCTCAGCATCAAACAGTTTGGTATCAAAACGCCTAAAACCGATGCTATGATTCTCGCAGGGATAATATTATCCGGATCGTTTTCAGGGGTTATGACCTTTATCCTGTTTTATTTGCTGGAGTGGGCATTTCAATATCTGAATAAAGAGGCGATTAAGAAAAAGTTACCGTTAGCATTGATTTCTCTGGCTGTATTCCTGGTTGGTGTGGTAATCGCGTTTCCTTATATTTCCACCCGTCTGGGCGATTTAGGTACGGAAGGATCGTCATCGTATTATCGTATTGTCGGTCCGCTGGTGATGGTCGGTTATTCTTTGACCCATATTGACGGTGTAGTCAGATTTGGCTCACTTTATGAATATGTCGCATCATTCGGAATATTTAACGGTGCGGATGTCGGAAAAACCATAGACAATGGTTTGTATCTGCTGATTATTTATTTTTCCTGGTTCGCGGTGTTTTTATCGCTGTGGTACATGGGGAAAGTGATAAAAATGATGATCAACGCTTTTGGTGATAACCGCAATTTTCGCGTGCAATTATATCTTTTTACTCCGGTTTCGCTGTTTTTTACCGGTTCGATATTTAGCCCGGAATATGCATTTTTAATCGTCTGTCCGTTTATTTTGCGAAAAGCGTTAAATATTACGAGGTAAGAATAAGAACATGTTGCTTAGCATAATCACTGTCGCGTTTCGTAACCTCGAAGGGATAGTCAAAACACATGCCTCGCTGGCGCATCTGGCGCAGGCGGACGATATCAGCTTCGAATGGATTGTTGTCGATGGCGGTTCCAACGACGGTACCCGTGAGTATCTGGAGAATCTCAATAGTATCTATAACCTACGCTTTGTCAGCGAGCCAGATAACGGTATCTACGACGCCATGAACAAGGGCATTGCGATGGCACAAGGCAAGTTCGCGTTGTTTCTCAACTCGGGCGATATTTTTCATCAGGATGCCGCAAATTTTGTTCGTAAGTTAAAAATGCAAAAAGATAACGTGATGATCACCGGCGATGCGCTGCTGGATTTTGGCGACGGGCATAAAATTAAGCGTAGTGCTAAACCGGGTTGGTATATTTATCACAGCCTGCCCGCCAGCCATCAGGCGATATTTTTCCCGGTATCCGGTTTGAAAAAATGGCGTTATGACCTGGAATATAAAGTTTCTTCTGATTACGCGCTGGCAGCTAAAATGTATAAAGCAGGTTATGCATTTAAAAAACTCAATGGCCTGGTGTCTGAATTTTCCATGGGTGGGGTATCAACCACCAATAATATGGAATTGTGTGCTGACGCCAAAAAAGTCCAACGGCAGATATTACATGTGCCTGGCTTCTGGGCAGAATTATCCTGGCATTTACGCCAGCGTACTACCTCAAAGACGAAAGCCTTATATAACAAAAGCTGAATATACTCGTCATACTTCAAGTTGCATGTGCTGCGGATGCGTTCGTTCACCCCAGTCACTTACTTATGTAAGCTCCTGGGGATTCACTCTCTTGCCGCCTTCCTGCAACTCGAATTATTTAGAGTACATAAGGAAGACCAATGCAAGATTTAAGCGGTTTCTCGGTGCCGAAAGGGTTCCGGGGCGGCAACGCTATTAAAGTGCAATTATGGTGGGCAGTACAGGCAACAATATTTGCCTGGTCGCCACAAGTATTGTATCGCTGGCGGGCATTTTTATTACGTTTATTCGGCGCAAAAATAGGAAAAAACGTAGTTATTCGTCCGTCAGTAAAAATTACCTATCCGTGGAAATTAACCTTAGGTGATTACGCGTGGGTCGGCGATGACGTCAATTTATATACCCTCGGTGAAATAACCATTGGCGCACATTCGGTGATATCGCAAAAAAGTTATTTATGCACCGGGAGCCACGACCATGCAAGTCAACATTTCACCATTAACGCCACGCCTATTGTGATTGGCGAGAAATGCTGGCTGGCAACCGATGTCTTTGTTGCCCCAGGCGTCACAATCGGCGACGGCACTGTCGTGGGGGCGCGAAGCAGTGTTTTTAAATCGCTTCCGGCAAATGTGGTTTGCCGGGGGAATCCCGCAGTGGTGATACGCGAACGCGTTGAAACTGAATAAATTCAAAAAATACAGAGGAATAAGACATGTCAAAAGTCGCTCTCATCACCGGTGTAACCGGACAAGACGGTTCTTACCTGGCAGAGTTTCTGCTGGAAAAAGGTTACGAGGTGCATGGTATTAAGCGTCGTGCATCGTCATTCAACACCGAGCGCGTGGATCACATTTATCAGGATCCGCACACCTGCAACCCGAAATTCCATCTGCATTATGGCGACCTGAGTGATACCTCCAACCTGACGCGCATTTTGCGTGAAGTGCAGCCGGATGAAGTGTACAACCTGGGCGCAATGAGCCACGTTGCGGTTTCTTTTGAGTCACCGGAATATACCGCAGACGTTGATGCGATGGGTACGCTGCGCCTGCTCGAGGCGATCCGCTTCCTCGGTCTGGAAAAGAAAACCCGTTTCTATCAGGCTTCCACCTCTGAACTGTACGGTCTGGTGCAGGAAATTCCGCAGAAAGAAACCACGCCGTTCTACCCACGATCTCCGTATGCGGTCGCCAAACTGTACGCCTACTGGATCACCGTTAACTACCGCGAATCCTACGGCATGTACGCTTGTAACGGTATTCTCTTCAACCATGAATCCCCGCGCCGCGGCGAAACCTTCGTTACCCGCAAAATCACCCGCGCAATCGCCAACATCGCCCAGGGGCTGGAGTCGTGCCTGTACCTCGGCAATATGGATTCCCTGCGTGACTGGGGCCATGCCAAAGACTACGTAAAAATGCAGTGGATGATGCTGCAACAGGAACAGCCGGAAGATTTCGTTATCGCTACCGGCGTTCAGTACTCCGTGCGTCAGTTCGTGGAAATGGCGGCAGCACAGCTGGGCATCAAACTGCGCTTTGAAGGCACGGGCGTTGAAGAGAAGGGCATTGTGGTTTCCGTCACCGGGCATGACGCGCCGGGCGTTAAACCGGGCGATGTAATTATCGCCGTTGACCCGCGCTACTTCCGTCCGGCTGAAGTTGAAACGCTGCTCGGCGACCCGACTAAAGCGCATGAAAAACTGGGCTGGAAACCGGAAATCACCCTCAGAGAGATGGTGTCTGAAATGGTGGCTAACGACCTTGAAGCGGCGAAAAAACACTCTCTGCTGAAATCTCACGGCTACGACGTGGCGATCGCGCTGGAGTCATAAGCATGAGTAAACAACGCATTTTTATCGCTGGTCATCGCGGGATGGTCGGTTCTGCCATCAAGCGGCAGCTCGAACAGCGCGGTGATGTGGAACTGGTATTACGCACCCGCGACGAGCTGAACCTGCTGGACAGCCGCGCGGTGCATGATTTCTTTGCCAGCGAAAGCATTGACCAGGTCTATCTGGCGGCGGCGAAAGTGGGCGGCATTGTTGCCAACAACACCTATCCGGCGGATTTCATCTACCAGAACATGATGATTGAGAGCAACATCATTCACGCCGCGCATCAGAACGACGTGAACAAACTGCTGTTTCTTGGATCGTCCTGCATCTACCCGAAGCTGGCAAAACAGCCGATGGCAGAAAGCGAGTTGTTGCAGGGCACGCTGGAGCCGACCAACGAGCCTTACGCCATAGCTAAAATCGCCGGGATCAAACTGTGCGAATCTTACAACCGCCAGTACGGACGCGATTACCGCTCAGTCATGCCGACCAACCTGTATGGCCCGCATGACAACTTCCACCCGAGTAATTCGCACGTGATCCCTGCATTGCTGCGTCGCTTCCACGAGGCGACGGCACAGAATGCGCCGGACGTGGTTGTGTGGGGCAGCGGTACACCGATGCGTGAATTTCTGCACGTCGATGATATGGCGGCGGCAAGCATTCATGTGATGGAGCTGGCGCACGAAGTCTGGCTGGAAAACACCCAGCCGATGTTGTCGCACATTAACGTCGGCACGGGCGTTGACTGCACCATCCGTGAACTGGCGCAAACCATCGCCAAAGTGGTGGGTTACAAAGGTCGGGTGGTTTTTGATGCCAGTAAACCGGATGGCACGCCGCGCAAACTGCTGGATGTGACGCGCCTGCATCAGCTTGGCTGGTATCACGAAATCTCACTGGAAGCGGGGCTTGCCAGCACTTACCAGTGGTTCCTTGAGAATCAAGACCGCTTTCGGGGGTAATGATGTTTTTACGTCAGGAAGACTTTGCCACGGTAGTGCGCTCCACACCGCTTGTCTCTCTCGACTTTATTGTCGAGAACAGTCGCGGCGAGTTTCTGCTTGGCAAAAGAACCAACCGCCCGGCGCAGGGTTACTGGTTTGTGCCGGGAGGGCGCGTGCAGAAAGACGAAACGCTGGAGGCCGCATTTGAGCGGCTGACAATGGCGGAACTGGGGCTGCGTCTGCCGATAACAGCAGGCCAGTTTTACGGTGTCTGGCAGCACTTTTATGACGATAACTTCTCCGGCACGGATTTCACCACTCACTATGTGGTGCTCGGTTTTCGCTTCAGAGTAGCGGAAGAAGAGCTGTTACTGCCGGATGAGCAGCATGACGATTACCGCTGGCTGACGCCGGACGCGCTGCTCGCCAGTGACAATGTTCACGCTAACAGCCGCGCCTATTTTCTCGCTGAGAAGCGTGCCGGAGTACCCGGATTATGAAAATACTGGTCTACGGCATTAACTACTCGCCGGAGTTAACCGGTATCGGCAAATACACCGGAGAGATGGTGGAATGGCTGGCGGCACAAGGTCATGAGGTGCGGGTCATTACCGCACCGCCTTACTACCCGCAGTGGCAGGTGGGCGAGAACTATTCCGCCTGGCGGTACAAACGAGAAGAGGGGGCCGCCACGGTGTGGCGCTGCCCGCTGTACGTGCCAAAACAGCCGAGCACCCTGAAACGCCTGTTGCATCTCGGCAGTTTTGCCGTCAGCAGTTTTTTCCCGTTGATGGCGCAACGTCGCTGGAAGCCGGAGCGCATTATCGGCGTAGTGCCAACGCTGTTTTGCACGCCGGGAATGCGCCTGCTGGCGAAACTCTCTGGTGCGCGTACCGTGCTGCATATTCAGGATTACGAAGTGGACGCCATGCTGGGGCTGGGCCTTGCCGGAAAAGGCAAAGGCAGCAAAGTGGCACAGCTGGCAACGGCGTTCGAACGTAGCGGACTGCATAACGTCGATAACGTCTCCACGATTTCGCGTTCGATGATGAATAAAGCCATCGAAAAAGGCGTGGCGGCGGAAAACGTCATCTTCTTCCCCAACTGGTCGGAAATTGCCCGTTTTCAACATGTTGCAGACGCCGATGTTGATGCCCTTCGTAACCAGCTTGGCCTGCCGGATAACAAAAAAATCATTCTTTACTCCGGCAATATTGGTGAAAAGCAGGGGCTGGAAAACGTTATTGAAGCTGCCGATCTCCTGCGCGATGAACCGCTGATTTTTGCCATTGTCGGGCAGGGCGGCGGCAAAGCGCGGCTGGAAAAAATGGCGCAGCAGCGTGGACTGCGCAACATGCAATTTTTCCCGCTGCAATCGTATGACGCTTTACCCGCACTGCTGAAGATGGGCGATTGCCATCTGGTGGTGCAAAAACGCGGCGCGGCAGATGCCGTATTGCCGTCGAAACTGACCAATATTCTGGCGGTAGGCGGTAACGCGGTGATTACCGCAGAGGCCCACACAGAACTGGGGCAGCTTTGCGAAACCTTTCCGGGTATTGCGGTTTGCGTAGAACCGGAATCGGTCGAGGCGCTGGTGGCGGGGATTCGTCAGGCGCTCTTGCTGCCCAAACATAACACGGTGGCACGTGAATATGCCGAACGCACTCTCGATAAAGAGAACGTGTTACGTCAATTTATAAATGATATTCGGGGATAATTATGGCGCAGTCGAAACTCTATCCAGTTGTGATGGCAGGTGGCTCCGGTAGCCGCTTATGGCCGCTTTCCCGCGTACTTTACCCCAAGCAGTTTTTATGCCTGAAAGGCGATCTCACCATGCTGCAAACCACCATCTGCCGCCTGAAAGGCGTAGAGTGCGAAAGCCCGGTGGTGATTTGCAATGAGCAGCACCGCTTTATTGTCGCGGAACAGCTGCGCCAACTGAGCAAACTCACCGAGAACATTATTCTCGAACCTGCAGGGCGTAACACTGCACCTGCCATTGCGCTGGCGGCGCTGGCGGCAAAACGTCATAGCCCGGAGAGCGACCCGTTAATGCTGGTGCTGGCGGCGGATCATGTGATTGCCGATGAAGACGCGTTCCGTGCCGCCGTGCGTAACGCCATGCCATATGCCGAAGCGGGCAAGCTGGTGACTTTCGGCATTGTGCCGGATCTACCTGAAACTGGTTATGGCTATATTCGTCGCGGTGAAGTATCTGCGGGCGAGCAGGATACGGTGGCCTTTGAAGTGGCGCAGTTTGTCGAAAAACCGAATCTGGAAACCGCCCAGGCCTATGTGGCAAGCGGCGAATATTACTGGAACAGCGGTATGTTCCTGTTCCGCGCCGGACGCTATCTCGAAGAACTGAAAAAATATCGCCCGGATATCCTCGATGCCTGCGAAAAAGCGATGAGCGCCATTGATCCGGATCTCGATTTTATTCGCGTGGATGAAGAAGCGTTTCTCGCCTGCCCAGAAGAGTCGGTGGATTACGCGGTCATGGAACGTACGGCAGATGCCGTTGTGGTGCCGATGGATGCGGGCTGGAGCGATGTCGGTTCCTGGTCCTCTTTATGGGAGATCAGCGCCCACACCGCCGAGGGCAATGTTTGCCACGGCGATGTGATTAATCACAAAACCGAAAACAGCTATGTGTACGCCGAATCTGGCCTGGTCACCACCGTCGGGGTGAAAGATTTGGTGGTAGTGCAGACCAAAGATGCGGTGCTGATTGCTGACCGTAACGCGGTGCAGGATGTGAAAAAAGTGGTCGAGCAGATCAAAGCCGATGGTCGCCATGAGCATCGGGTGCATCGCGAAGTGTATCGTCCGTGGGGCAAATATGACTCTATCGACGCAGGCGACCGCTACCAGGTGAAACGCATCACCGTGAAACCGGGCGAAGGCTTGTCGGTACAGATGCACCATCACCGCGCGGAACACTGGGTAGTGGTCGCGGGAACGGCAAAAGTCACTATTGACGGTGATATCAAACTGCTTGGTGAAAACGAGTCCATTTATATTCCGCTGGGGGCGACGCACTGCCTGGAAAACCCGGGGAAAATTCCGCTCGATTTAATTGAAGTGCGCTCCGGCTCTTATCTCGAAGAGGATGATGTGGTGCGTTTCGCGGATCGCTACGGACGGGTGTAAACGTCGCATCAGGCGCTGTTTGTCGGATGCGGCGTGAACGCCTTATCCGACCTACGGTTCGGATTTGTAGGCCTGATAAGACGCGGCAGCGTCGCATCAGGCGCTGGCTGTCGGATGCGGCGTGAACGCCTTATCCGACCTACGGTTCGGGTTTGTAGGCCTGATAAGACGCGGCAGCGTCGCATCAGGCAATGAATGCGAAACCGCGGTGTAAATAATGACAAAAACAAAATTGGCCGTTTCGGTCAGGGCCAACTATTGCCTGAAAAAGGGTAACGACATGAAAAAATTAACCTGCTTTAAAGCCTATGATATTCGCGGGAAATTAGGCGAAGAACTGAATGAAGATATTGCCTGGCGCATTGGTCGCGCCTATGGCGAATTTCTCAAACCGAAAACCATTGTGTTAGGCGGTGATGTCCGCCTCACCAGCGAAACCTTAAAACTGGCGCTGGCAAAAGGTTTACAGGATGCGGGTGTTGACGTGCTGGATATTGGTATGTCCGGCACCGAAGAGATCTATTTCGCCACGTTCCATCTCGGCGTGGATGGCGGCATTGAAGTTACTGCCAGCCATAATCCGATGGATTACAACGGCATGAAACTGGTGCGCGAGGGGGCTCGCCCGATCAGCGGTGATACCGGACTGCGCGATGTCCAGCGTCTGGCAGAAGCCAACGACTTTCCTCCCGTTGATGAAACCAAACGCGGTCGCTATCAGCAAATCAATCTGCGTGACGCTTACGTTGAGCACCTGTTCGGTTATATCAACGTCAAAAACCTCACGCCGCTCAAGCTGGTGATCAACTCCGGGAACGGCGCAGCGGGTCCGGTGGTGGACGCTATCGAAGCCCGCTTTAAAGCCCTCGGCGCGCCCGTGGAATTAATCAAAGTACACAACACACCGGACGGCAATTTCCCCAACGGTATTCCTAACCCGCTGCTGCCGGAATGTCGCGACGACACCCGCAATGCGGTCATCAAACACGGCGCGGATATGGGCATTGCCTTTGATGGCGATTTTGACCGCTGTTTCCTGTTTGACGAAAAAGGGCAGTTTATCGAGGGCTATTACATTGTCGGCCTGCTGGCAGAAGCATTCCTCGAAAAAAATCCCGGCGCGAAGATCATCCACGATCCACGTCTCTCCTGGAACACCGTTGATGTGGTGACTGCCGCAGGTGGCACCCCGGTAATGTCGAAAACCGGACACGCCTTTATTAAAGAACGGATGCGCAAGGAAGACGCCATCTACGGTGGCGAAATGAGCGCCCACCATTACTTCCGTGATTTCGCTTACTGCGACAGCGGCATGATCCCGTGGTTGCTGGTAGCCGAACTGGTATGCCTGAAAGAGAAAACGCTGGGCGAACTGGTACGCGACCGGATGGCGGCGTTTCCGGCAAGCGGTGAGATCAACAGCAAACTGGCGCAACCCGTTGAGGCGATTAACCGCGTGGAACAGCATTTTAGCCGTGAGGCGCTGGCGGTGGATCGCACCGATGGCATCAGCATGACCTTTGCCGACTGGCGCTTTAATCTGCGCTCCTCCAACACCGAACCGGTGGTGCGGTTGAATGTGGAATCACGCGGTGATGTGCCGCTGATGGAAGCGCGAACGCGAACTCTGCTGACGTTGCTGAACGAGTAATGTCGGATCTTCCCTTACCCCATTGCGGGTAAGGGGCTAATAACAGGAACAACGATGACAAATCTAAAAAAGCGCGAGCGAGCGAAAACCAATGCATCGTTAATCTCTATGGTGCAACGCTTTTCAGATATCACCATCATGTTTGCCGGACTATGGCTGGTTTGCGAAGTGAGCGGACTGTCATTCCTCTACATGCACCTGTTGGTGGCACTGATTACGCTGGTGGTGTTCCAGATGTTGGGCGGCATCACCGATTTTTATCGCTCATGGCGCGGTGTTCGGGCAGCGACAGAATTTGCCCTGTTGCTACAAAACTGGACCTTAAGCGTGATTTTCAGCGCCGGACTGGTGGCGTTCAACAATGATTTCGACACGCAACTGAAAATCTGGCTGGCGTGGTATGGGCTGACCAGTATCGGACTGGTGGTTTGCCGTTCATGTATTCGCATTGGGGCGGGCTGGCTGCGTAATCATGGCTATAACAAGCGCATGGTCGCGGTGGCGGGGGATTTAGCCGCCGGACAAATGCTGATGGAGAGCTTCCGTAATCAGCCGTGGTTAGGGTTTGAAGTGGTGGGCGTTTACCACGACCCGAAACCGGGCGGCGTTTCTAACGACTGGGCGGGTAACCTGCAACAGCTGGTCGAGGACGCGAAAGCGGGCAAGATTCATAACGTCTATATCGCGATGCAAATGTGCGACGGCGCACGAGTGAAAAAACTGGTCCATCAATTGGCGGACACCACCTGTTCGGTGCTGCTGATCCCCGATGTCTTTACCTTCAACATTCTCCATTCACGTCTCGAAGAGATGAACGGCGTTCCGGTGGTGCCGCTGTATGACACGCCACTTTCCGGGGTTAACCGCCTGCTCAAACGTGCGGAAGACATTGTGCTGGCGACGCTTATTCTGCTGCTGATCTCCCCGGTGCTGTGCTGTATTGCGCTGGCGGTAAAACTCACTTCACCAGGGCCGGTTATTTTCCGCCAGACTCGCTATGGCATGGATGGCAAACCGATCAAAGTGTGGAAGTTCCGTTCGATGAAAGTGATGGAGAACGACAAAGTGGTGACTCAGGCGACGCAGAACGATCCGCGCGTCACCAAAGTGGGGAACTTTCTGCGCCGCACCTCGCTGGATGAACTGCCGCAGTTTATCAATGTGCTGACCGGGGGGATGTCGATTGTCGGTCCGCGTCCGCACGCGGTGGCGCATAACGAACAGTATCGACAGCTCATTGAAGGCTACATGCTGCGCCATAAAGTGAAACCGGGCATTACTGGCTGGGCGCAGATTAACGGTTGGCGCGGCGAAACCGACACGCTGGAGAAAATGGAAAAACGCGTCGAGTTCGACCTTGAGTACATCCGCGAATGGAGCGTCTGGTTCGATATCAAAATCGTTTTCCTGACGGTGTTCAAAGGTTTCGTTAACAAAGCGGCATATTGATATGAGCTTACGTGAAAAAACCATCAGCGGCGCGAAGTGGTCGGCGATTGCCACGGTGATCATCATCGGCCTCGGGCTGGTGCAGATGACCGTGCTGGCGCGGATTATCGACAACCACCAGTTCGGCCTGCTGACTGTGTCGCTGGTGATTATCGCGCTGGCAGATACGCTTTCTGACTTCGGTATCGCTAACTCGATTATTCAGCGAAAAGAAATCAGTCACCTTGAACTCACCACGCTGTACTGGCTGAACGTCGGGCTGGGGCTTGTGGTGTGCGTGGCGGTGTTTTTGTTGAGTGATGCCATTGGCGACGTGCTGAATAACCCGGACCTGGCACCGTTGATTAAAACATTGTCGCTGGCGTTTGTGGTGATCCCCCACGGGCAACAGTTCCGCGCGTTGATGCAGAAGGAGCTGGAGTTCAACAAAATCGGCATGATCGAAACCAGCGCGGTACTGGCGGGCTTCACTTTTACGGTGGTTAGCGCCCATTTCTGGCCGCTGGCGATGACCGCGATCCTCGGTTATCTGGTCAATAGTGCGGTGAGAACGCTGCTGTTTGGCTACTTTGGACGCAAAATTTATCGCCCCGGTCTGCATTTCTCGCTGGCGTCGGTGGCACCGAACTTACGCTTTGGTGCCTGGCTGACGGCGGACAGCATCATCAACTATCTCAACACCAACCTTTCAACGCTGGTGCTGGCGCGTATTCTCGGCGCGGGCGTAGCAGGGGGATACAACCTGGCGTACAACGTGGCCGTTGTGCCGCCGATGAAGCTGAACCCAATCATCACCCGCGTGTTGTTTCCGGTGTTTGCCAAAATTCAGGACGACACCGAAAAGCTGCGCGTTAACTTCTACAAGCTGCTGTCGGTAGTGGGGATTATCAACTTTCCGGCGCTGCTGGGGCTGATGGTGGTGTCGAATAACTTCGTACCGCTGGTATTCGGCGAAAAGTGGAACAGCATTATTCCGGTGCTGCAATTGCTGTGTATTGTGGGTCTGCTGCGCTCCGTGGGTAACCCGATTGGTTCGCTGCTGATGGCGAAAGCGCGGGTCGATATCAGCTTTAAATTCAACGTATTCAAAACATTTCTGTTTATTCCGGCGATTGTTATTGGTGGGCAGATGGCGGGCGCAATCGGCGTCACGCTTGGCTTCCTGCTGGTGCAGATTATCAACACCATTCTGAGTTACTTCGTGATGATTAAACCGGTTCTTGGTTCCAGTTATCGCCAGTACATCCTGAGTTTGTGGCTGCCGTTTTATCTCTCGCTGCCGACGCTGGTGGTCAGTTATGTGCTGGGCATTGTGCTGAAAGGGCAACTGGCGCTGGGGATGCTGCTGGCGGTGCAAATAGCCGCGGGCGTGCTGGCGTTTGTGGTGATGATTGTGCTGTCGCGCCATCCGCTGGTGGTGGAAGTGAAGCGCCAGTTTTGTCGCAGCGAAAAAATGAAAATGCTTTTACGGGCGGGGTGAGTTGTTGTTTTCGGTTCCGACAACGGTTGCCGGGTGCAGCGTAAAACGCCTTATCCATCCTACGGTTCTGTGCTCGGGACCTGTAGGCCTGATAAGACGCGTCAGCGTCGCATCAGGCACTGAATGCCGGATGCGGCGTGAACGCCTTATCCGGCCTACGGTTCAGGGCTTGGATCTTGTAGGCCCGATAAGACGCGCCAGCGTCGCATCAGGCACTGAATGCCGGATGCGGCGTAAAACGCCTTATCCGGCCTACGGTTCTGTGCTCGGGTCTTGTAGGTCTGATAAGACGCGCCAGCGTCGCATCAGGCACTGAATGCCGGATGCGGCGTGAACGCCTTATCCATCCTACGGTTCTGTGCTCGGATCTTGTAGGCCTGATAAGACGCGCCAGCGTCGCATCAGGCACTGAATGCCGGATGCGGCGTGAACGCCTTATCCATCCTACGGTTCTGTGCTCGGATCTTGTAGGCCTGATAAGACGCGCCAGCGTCGCATCAGGCACTGAATGCCGGATGCGGCGTAAACGCCTTATCCGGCCTACGGTTCTGTGCTCGGGTCTTGTAGGCCTGATAAGACGCGTCAGCGTCGCATCAGGCAAAAAGCGGCAACGAACAAAACAAACACAGCCTCACCTGGCATCAAATTTATGAGGAAAAAATGAAATTACTTATTCTGGGCAACCACACTTGCGGCAATCGTGGCGACAGCGCCATCTTGCGCGGCTTACTTGATGCCATCAACATCCTCAATCCACATGCCGAAGTGGACGTGATGAGCCGCTATCCGGTCAGTTCTTCCTGGCTGCTCAACCGCCCGGTAATGGGCGATCCGCTGTTCCTGCAAATGAAACAACACAACAGCGCGGTGGGCGTTGTCGGGCGCGTTAAAAAAGTCCTCCGTCGCCGCTACCAGCATCAGGTACTGCTCTCGCGCGTCACCGACACTGGCAAGCTGCGTAATATCGCCATCGCCCAGGGATTCACCGACTTCGTGCGCCTACTGTCAGGTTACGACGCCATTATTCAGGTCGGCGGATCGTTTTTTGTCGATCTCTATGGCGTGCCGCAGTTTGAACATGCACTTTGCACTTTCATGGCGAAAAAGCCGCTGTTTATGATTGGTCACAGTGTTGGTCCCTTCCAGGATGAGCAATTTAACCAACTGGCGAACTATGTCTTTGGTCATTGCGACGCGCTGATCCTGCGCGAATCGGTCAGCCTTGATTTGATGAAACGCAGCAATATCACTACCGCAAAAGTTGAACATGGCGTCGATACCGCGTGGCTGGTCGATCACCACACAGAAGATTTCACCGCCAGCTATGCCGTCCAACACTGGCTGGACGTTGCCGCACAACAGAAAACGGTGGCAATTACCCTGCGCGAACTGGCACCGTTCGACAAACGTCTCGGCACCACTCAACAAGCGTATGAAAAAGCCTTTGCCGGGGTGGTCAATCGCATTCTCGACGAAGGGTATCAGGTGATTGCGCTATCCACCTGTACGGGCATCGACAGCTATAACAAAGACGACCGCATGGTGGCGCTCAACCTACGCCAGCACATCAGCGATCCTGCCCGTTATCACGTAGTGATGGATGAACTCAACGATCTGGAAATGGGCAAAATTCTGGGGGCCTGTGAACTCACCGTCGGTACGCGCCTGCACTCCGCCATTATCTCAATGAACTTTGCCACTCCGGCAATTGCCATCAACTATGAGCATAAATCCGCCGGAATTATGCAGCAGTTGGGGCTACCAGATATGGCGATTGATATCCGTCATTTATTAGACGGCAGCCTGCAAGTGATGGTTGCGGATACCTTGGGCCAGCTTCCGGCGCTGAACGCGCGACTTAGTGAAGCCGTCAGTCGTGAGCGTCAGACGGGAATGCAGATGGTGCAGTCTGTGCTTGAGCGCATCGGGGAGGCGAAATGAAGGTCGGCTTCTTTTTACTGAAATTTCCGCTGTCGTCGGAAACCTTCGTTCTCAACCAAATTACCGCGTTTATTGATATGGGATTTGAGGTAGAGATTGTCGCGCTGCAAAAAGGCGACACACAAAACACCCACGCGGCATGGACGAAATATAACCTTGCCGCCAGAACCCATTGGTTACAGGACGAACCTACGGGCAAAGTGGCGAAGCTGCGCCACCGCGCCAGCCAGACGTTACGCGGCATTCATCGTAAAAATACTTGGCAGGCGCTCAACCTCAAACGATATGGTGCCGAGTCGCGGAACCTGATTTTGTCTGCCATTTGCGGCCAGGTCGCAACACCGTTTCATGCCGATGTGTTCATCGCTCATTTTGGCCCTGCGGGGGTAACCGCAGCAAAACTACGGGAACTGGGTGTCATTCGCGGCAAAATTGCCACCATTTTCCACGGCATTGATATCTCCAGTCGGGAAGTGCTCAACCACTACACCCCCGAATATCAACAACTGTTTCGCCGTGGCGACCTGATGCTACCGATAAGCGATCTGTGGGCCGGAAGGCTGCAAAAAATGGGCTGCCCGAGGGAAAAAATCGCCGTATCGCGCATGGGCGTGGACATGACGCGCTTTAGCCCGCGTCCGGTGAAAGCGCCCGCAACGCCGCTGGAAATCATATCTGTCGCACGCTTAACCGAGAAAAAAGGCCTGCATGTGGCGATTGAAGCCTGCCGTCAGCTGAAAGAGCAGGGCGTGGCATTTCGCTATCGCATCCTCGGCATTGGCCCGTGGGAACGACGCCTGCGTACCCTCATCGAACAATATCAACTGGAAGATGTGGTAGAGATGCCGGGCTTTAAACCGAGCCACGAAGTGAAAGCGATGCTCGACGACGCGGATGTCTTCCTGTTGCCATCGGTAACGGGCGCGGATGGCGATATGGAAGGCATTCCGGTGGCGCTGATGGAAGCGATGGCGGTCGGCATTCCGGTGGTTTCTACTCTGCATAGCGGAATACCGGAACTGGTGGAGGCCGATAAATCCGGCTGGCTGGTGCCTGAGAACGATGCTCGCGCACTGGCGCAACGACTGGCGGCGTTTAGCCAACTGGACACCGACGAACTGGCTCCGGTTGTCAAACGTGCTCGCGAAAAAGTCGAACACGATTTTAACCAGCAGGTGATTAATCGGGAACTCGCCAGCTTGTTGCAGGCTTTATAGAGGAGAACGCATGCCATTTAAAAAACTCTCCCGACGCACCTTCCTGACGGCAAGCTCCGCGCTTGCCTTCCTCCATACCCCTTTCGCTCGCGCACTTCGCGCCAGACAAAGCGTTAACATTAACGACTACAACCCACACGACTGGATCGCCTCATTTAAACAAGCCTTCAGCGAAGGGCATACGGTCGTCGTGCCTGCCGGATTCGTTTGTGACAATATCAACACCGGCATCTTCATTCCTGCAGGTAAAACGTTACACATCCTTGGAAGCCTGCGCGGCAACGGCAGAGGGCGATTTGTCTTACAGGACGGCAGCCAGGTGACAGGGGAGGAGGGCGGCAGTATGCATAACATCACCCTGGATGTGCGTGGTTCTGACTGCACCATCAAAGGGCTGGCGATGAGCGGCTTTGGTCCGGTAACGCAGATTTATATCGGCGGCAAAAACAAACGGGTCATGCGCAACCTGACCATCGATAACCTCACTGTCAGCCACGCTAATTACGCCATCTTACGCCAGGGATTTCATAACCAGATTATCGGTGCCAACATCACCAACTGTAAATTTAGTGATTTACAGGGCGACGCCATTGAATGGAACGTGGCGATTAACGACCGTGATATTTTGATCTCCGACCATGTCATCGAGCGCATCAACTGTACTAATGGCAAAATCAACTGGGGCATTGGCATAGGCCTTGCGGGGAGTACTTATGATAATAACTACCCGGAAGACCAGGCAGTGAAAAACTTTGTCGTGGCAAATATCACGGGATCGGATTGTCGGCAGTTGATCCATGTTGAAAATGGCAAACATTTTGTTATCCGTAATATCAAAGCCCGCAATATCACGCCGGATTTCAGTAAGAAAGCAGGCATAGATAACGCCACAGTCGCTATTTACGGTTGTGACAATTTCGTGATTGATAATATTGAAATGATTAATAGCGCCGGGATGTTAATCGGCTATGGGGTAATTAAAGGCAAATATCTCTCGATACCGCAAAATTTCCGAGTGAATAATATTCAACTGGATAACACCCATCTTGCTTATAAATTGCGCGGCATCCAAATCTCCGCCGGGAATGCTGCCTCCTTTGTGGCACTGACTAACATTGAGATGAAGCGTGCCTCGCTGGAGCTTCACAATAAACCGCAACATCTTTTTATGTGTAATATCAAAGTGATGCAGGAATCCTCAGTTGGTCCCGCATTGAGCATGAACTTCGACATGCGCAAAGACGTTCGCGGCGTCTTTATGGCGAAAAAAGAAACACTGCTGTCTCTTGCAAATGTTCATGCGGTGAATGAAAGAGGGCAAAGCTCCGTCGATATCGACAGGATTAATCACCATATTGTTAATGTGGAAAAGATTAACTTTAGATTGCCGGAACGGAGAGAGTAGATTTGCGACCATTCCTGGAGAAATGGAGCCATACTTAGGAACAATGCTACTGCAATCCACAACGAAGCGGCGTAACATCACAAGTAATTCAGTAATCAATTCAGGGTAATTGATGCTGGCGAAAAAAATCGAACAAGCTATAATTCAGCAACCATTTTACAGGTGGATGAAATAATGACGAATTTAAAAGCAGTTATTCCTGTAGCGGGTCTTGGGATGCATATGTTGCCTGCCACTAAGGCGATTCCCAAAGAGATGCTACCGATCGTCGACAAGCCAATGATTCAGTACATTGTTGACGAGATTGTGGCTGCAGGGATCAAAGAAATCCTCCTGGTAACTCACGCGTCCAAGAACGCGGTCGAAAACCACTTCGACACCTCTTATGAATTAGAATCTCTCCTTGAACTGCGCGTGAAGCGTCAACTGCTGGCGGAAGTACAGTCCATTTGCCCGCCGGGCGTGACAATTATGAACGTGCGTCAGGGTGAACCTTTAGGTTTAGGTCACTCCATTTTGTGTGCACGACCCGCCATTGGTGACAATCCATTTGTCGTGGTGCTGCCAGACGTTGTGATCGACGACGCCAGCGCCGACCCGCTGCGCTACAACCTTGCTGCCATGATTGCGCGCTTCAACGAAACGGGCCGCAGCCAGGTGCTGGCAAAACGTATGCCGGGTGACCTCTCTGAATACTCCGTCATTCAGACCAAAGAACCGCTGGATCGCGAAGGCAAAGTCAGCCGCATTGTTGAATTTATCGAAAAACCGGATCAGCCGCAGACGCTGGACTCAGACATCATGGCCGTTGGTCGCTATGTGCTTTCTGCCGATATTTGGCCAGAACTTGAACGCACGCAGCCAGGTGCATGGGGGCGTATTCAGCTGACTGATGCTATTGCCGAACTGGCGAAAAAACAGTCTGTTGATGCAATGCTGATGACTGGTGACAGCTACGACTGCGGTAAAAAAATGGGCTATATGCAGGCGTTCGTGAAGTATGGGCTGCGCAACCTGAAAGAAGGGGCGAAGTTCCGTAAAGGGATTGAGAAGCTGTTAAGCGAATAATGAAATCTGACCGGATGTAACGGTTGATAAGAAAATTATAACGGCAGTGAAGATTCGTGGCGAAAGTAATTTGTTGCGAATATTCCTGCCGTTATTTTATATAAACAATCAGAATAACAACGAGTTAGCAATAGGATTTTAGTCAAAGTTTTCCAGGGTTTTCCTTGTTTCCAGGGCGGATTGGTAAGACAATTGATGTATAAATCTTGGGGGGGGAGTGGCAGGTTATACCTGTTACATGATGAACACGTCATAGTGCTCTGGTAGCTGTTAAGCCAGGGGCGGTAGCGTGTGTTTTTCATTTTTAAGGTTAGAAACTTGGAAAAAAATTCTGATAAATTAAGAACAGGGGTTAGATGGAGCGCTATTGAGAGAATTATTACTCAAATAGCCCAGCTTGGCATTTTGCTTATATTGTCAAGAATCTTAGGTCCGAAAGCCTATGGTTTAATAGGGATGCTGACAATATTTATTGCAATTTCACAAACTCTTGTAGATAGTGGATTTTCATCAGCGTTAATTAGGCGAAATAAAAATAGTCAAAAACAATATTCAACAATTTTCTGGTTTAACCTGATTGTTTCTTTATTAATATATGCTGTTATTTTTTTTATGTCGCCGCATATAAGTGCCTTTTATAGAGAAAAAGAACTTTCTGATATATTAAGAGTTTTATCATTGCTTGTGATCATTAATGCTCTCAGTATAGTCCATCGAGCAAGATTGACTATTATGATGGATTTCAAAACACAAACAAAGATTTCATTAATAGCTGTTTTAGGAAGTGGAGTTGTTAGTGTTATTTTAGCTAAGAATGGATGGGGGGTATGGGCCCTTGTTGTTAATAATTTAGTTTTTGCAACAATATCAACTTTTCTATATTTTTGGTTCTGCAAATGGCTCCCCGATTTTATATTTCAATTAAAATTTTTCAAAGTAACAGCTGCATTTAGTGTGAAGTTGATGATTGCATCACTTTTGAACACGTTTTTTGATAATATTTATCAATTGGTAATTGGAAAAGTATTTTATCCAACTCAGGTAGGTTACTTTACGCAAGCTAAAAATTTGACCTTACTTCCTGCGAATACTTATTCTGCCATAATTCAGAGGGTGACCTATAGATACTTTAGTGAAATAAAAAACGATAGAGTAAGGTTAAGACAAAAATATGAAGAGGTAATGCGCATAAGTGCTTTTATTTTCTTTCCATTGATGATATCGTTTTCTATATTCAGTAACAATATTATTGTTTTTCTGATAGGCAAAGAATGGGAGGAGGCTGCAAAATATATTTCAATCCTATCGTGGTGCTATGTTCTTTACCCAATACATGCTATTAGCCTGAATATACTAAATGTTTTTGGTCGATCAGACTTATTTTTAAAAGTGGAAATTATAAAAAAAATAATAATTACAGTATGTTTAATAACAACTTACCAATATGGAATTTCTGCAATATGTATGGGGATGGTTTTTTATTCATTGTTAGCCACTTATATCAATACCATTCATACAAATAGGATAATAAAAACTAATTTTATTGCACTCATTCGAATTATTAGCCCAATTGCTTTTATTTCTATGTTGTCGGCCACAATTAGCTTTGTTATATGTAAGTTTTTCGATAACAATATTATATATATTTTTGGTATTATGATTTCTTTGATAATATATTACTTGATATATTATTTCGTTGATAGAAAGATAGTATTGACCATTTGGAAGGTAAATAAATAATATGAATAATGAGACTCTAGATGTTTCTGTTGTAATACCTGTATATAACTGCGAAAAAACAATAAAAGAAACTATTAACTCTATTTTAATTCAGACGGGAATAAGTTTCGAAATTATCGTAATAGATGACGGCTCTAATGATGAAACTGCCAGAATTGTGAACGAAATATGTGATGAAAGAATAAAATATTTCTATCAAAATAACAGTGGCATAAGCGTGGCATTAAATAATGGAATAAAAAGAGCTGCTGCAAAATATATAGCAAGAATAGATGGTGATGACATAGCTTTACCTACTAGACTAGAAACTCAGTTCTATATGTTGGAAAGTAATCCTGATGTAGCAATGGTAGCAAGTGCAGTTGAGTTTATAAATGATGATGGAATTGTTATTGGAAGATCATTTCCGTATACATCAAAATACTTTATAAGAGATGTGCTTTCCCATCATAATATATATGCACACCCATCAGTAATGTTTAGAAAAAAAACAATTTTATCTGTTGGTGGCTATAATAGCTTATTATCTGGGTATTGTGAGGACTACTATTTATGGATGCAAATTATAAAACTTGGCAAAATTATTAATGTGAGTGTACCATTGACTCAATATAGGATTTCTTCTGGTCAAATAACTGATTGGCAGCCAAGTAAAAATTATTACAAAGTAATGAATAGAATTATAAATAGCAAGTATATTGATGTTAACTTAGTAAATAAACTTGCTGAAATAAAGCAACTAGAAAAAGAAAAATGTAAAAATAAAGCAGTTAATAATATTAGAGAGGAAATAATAAAAAAAAATATTTTTAACTTAGCATTTAATATATTAATATCGTTTCGAGTTTCGAGAAAATTTGCTTCAAATACAATTTGCATATGTAAAAATATTACTACCCTGATGAAGGTATTTTTAACCTAATACTAGGAGTGATTAATGAATACCACATCGGTAATTTGTTTTATAGTTTTTTTGTTAAATCCATTATTTGGCTGTTTTTTGTTTTTATTAACATTGTTTAATCATGAGAAATTATCAATTTTCTTTATATCGTTATTTGCTGGGATTCTGGCATATAATTTAGTTCCATATGATACAATGGATTTAGCATCTCACTATATGAAATTCTCAGAATTACATAATATGAGCGTTTCTGACATATGGAGTGATGGTGTTAATATTTTTTTATATTTATGCATGAAATGTTTAAATGCAGCGGGTATAAATAAAGAATGGCTTCCATTTATAGCAACGTTTATTGGGTATTATATTTTATTGAATGCTCTAAGGAATAATATTCCTGCGTATTGGTGCAGGAAAGAAAAGATGATATGTTTTATTATATGGTTGTTAAGTATTTCCTTTTTATCTTTATCTAACGGGATTAGAAGTGGATTATCTTCTGCTTTCTTCATATATGCAGTAATATGCCAGCGAAACTATAAGCACTTGTCATTTATTATATATTCAGTATTAGCATGTATGATGCATAGCTTCGCCATACCAATGGTTATTCTATTATTCTCTATGCCACTTATATTAAAACGGAAAATGCTTTCTCAAAGATTTTTCAAAATTGCTATTATTATGTCTGTATCCTTGTCTTTTTTAGTTGATATAAACTCATTGATTGTTTTTATATTTAATAACCTCTCATTTCTGCCTTATATAGATCAAATTTATAATATCTATATAATTGGTGATCGATGGGGCGGGGGAGCCTCTTTTGATACTAACACATTTATTGCAAGATTAATTACACAAGCTCCATTTTTTTATTGTATTCTTGTGCTACTTATATCTAAGAGAAAGGATAATTTTTTTATTTTGGGAGCTATTTTAGTAAGTGTATCATTATTTCTTTCTCAATTTTGGGTGGTTAGCGAACGATATCAATACGTTTCTGTTTTATTAGTAACATTACATTTAATTTTTAATAATGAATATTTTCTTTTAAGGCGAAAAATAATAATATTGTTATATTTTGTGATCCAAACTGCTGTTCTGATATGGGGACTATATCGTTTTAGATATATGATACTACCGTCATTAGAATTTATCATTTATCCATTCTTGTTTTGTTTTTATAATACCGTTGATATGAATAAATTAATTAAGGTCTGATTATGAGGAAAAAAATATTACACTTAGTTGGAACTTTAGATGTGGGAGGAATTGAAAAGTGGGTTGTTAATATGATTAATTATGAATTGGAAAATAAAAATGAGCTTGATTTTTATTTATACTCACTTGATCCTCACAAAAAACAAATCGTTAAACAGATTAATCTAGATGAAAATAGTATAACATATACAAACAAAAAAAATATATTTTCAAGGATGTATGGTTTTTATTGCTTAATGAAAAAAATATCACCTGATGTAATACATTATCATCCAGGATATTCTTCGGGGATTTATTTGTTTATATCAAAGATATTTTTTAAAAAAATAAATATAGTGCATTCTCATTCTGATAGACGTAGTATTGATAGGCGGAGCAGCATTTTTAAGAAAATATACATATTTATAATGAAGTTTTTAATTAACAGATTAAGTGACTATAAAATAGCCGTTTCTGAAAGAGCTGGGAAATCATTGTTTTATGGTAGTTTTATAACACATTATTGTGGTGTTCCTGATATAATGCTGTCACTACCGGATATTAAAAAGGTTTCGTCATCAGAATTTAAAATTTATCATATAGGTAGGAATTCTGATGCTAAAAATTACCCATTTATTTTCTCAATAGCTCACTCATTGCGAGAGTACGAAAATGTACATATATATTGTATGGGGGCAGGTTTAGAGCTATTGCAAAAAAAGTCGCAAGAAGAGAACTTAAAAAATATGCATTTTTTAGGGTTTATTGAAAATCCATTATCTCATATATATATACATGCAAATGTGTTTATTATGCCGTCTTTATGGGAAGGTTTACCTCTTAGCGTCGTTGAAGCACAAAAATGTAATGTACCATGTTTGGTTTCTGATACAATCACAAAAGAGTGTGACATTGGAATGGCAGAATTTTTGCCTTTGGATGTTAGTATTTGGCAGGAAAGAATATTGAATATATATAAAGAAGGATATCTTATGAAGGAAGTCAATAAAAGTAAATTTTCCTTAGAACAAGATATTTTATTCTTTAAGAAAATATACAGAGATGCACGTAAATGATTATTCAAATAATTAGGAAAATATTTCAGATTTTTAATTCTTGTTTTTATTGTCTTTTTTATAGAAAGCTTAGTATTAATCCAATTAAGTCACATTTTTCAGGTGATGTTTATATAAAAAACAATGGGGCAATATTTATTGGTGATTATTTTAGGAGTCGCCATGGTGTAACTCTTAACGTTAATGGTGGTAGTATAAATATAGGAAAAAATGTTTTTTTCAATAGATATGTTTCATTGAATTGTATGTCTCATATTTTCATTGGTAATAACGTTTTAATAGGAGAAAGTTCTAAGCTATATGATCATGACCATGATTTTAGAAGTGGGCCGGAAGAAAAAAATAATAAATTTGTTCATCAACCAATAAAAGTGGGCAACAATGTTTGGATAGGTAGTAATGTTGTGATTCTTAAAGGTGTTACTATTGGGGATAATTCTGTTATTGGTGCTGGTTGCATAGTTACAAGAGATGTTCCGGCTAATAGCGTATTAATTCAAAAACGTCATTCGACTTACATAAAGATTATAAAATGAGCGTAAAAAATATTTTATTTATAGACAGCTATTATAACTCTTTATATGGTGCTCAGAAGAGCATGATAAATTTAGCTTTACAACTTAAAGAAAAGAATATTAATGTAACTATAGCAAGTATGCATAGTGGCTTTTTATTAGAAGAAGCAAGAAATAATAGCATTAATACATATTCATTTAATTTTAATCCAAATATTCTTAAGTCTGAACATCAATATTCTGGCCTTTATCAAAAGATAACTTTTATTTTTCTTTTGTTTTTTTCTTGGATCAGGGCGTTTATTCTGCATTTCCATAAGCTTAAAACGTCAGATGTTATTTGTGTTAACGATATTAGAACATTTTTATATTTATTCCCATTATTGATGCTTACAAGAAAAAAAAATATATGGTATATAAGAATTAGAGAGGAAAAAAGAAAGCTGACGTTCTTATTTTCATTCATAACAAAAATAATAATATTTATATCTTCAGATGTAAAAAAAAATACAAAAATAAGAACTAATGTTCTTGTATATGTATTGATGACCGGATTTCCTAGATTTAATTTATGCTATAAAAAAAGAAAAGATAATAATGAAATTAGATTTGTTACTGTTGGCTCTTTGAATCAACGAAAGAATCAAGTTGAGACAATTGATTTATTTAAGAAAATCAAACATAGTACAAGATCTAAATGTACTCTGGATATTATAGGGTCCTATGAACCTAAGGATTTTTGTTATTATAAAGAACTAAATAGTATCATATCTAATGATCCTGAATTGAATTCATCTGTATTTATCCATGGCTATTGCGAAAATATATTAAATCTGATTGAAGATTATGATGTTTTTTTATTTTCTTCGTTGCGCGAAGGATTGCCTCGTTCAATTATAGAAGCCCTACATGCAGGTCTTTTTGTTATAACAAGGCCTGTAGATGGTGTTAATGATATACTATTATATGATTATCTAGGGACAACTTATACAAATCTTAAAAATATTCCTTTTGAATTTTGTGATATTGCTGATAAATGGCTAACACCAGAGTTCAGGTTAAAGCGAAACCAATACATAAATGAAAAATTCAATAATGAAGTCTTTGTTGATAACTTTCTTTCAGTATTAGATAATATAGAAATTAAATAATGAAAAAGATTGCTCATATACAATTGCTGCCAATGTTAAGTGGTGTACAAAAGGTTACTTTACAAGAGCTTATGATATTAAATGATAATGAATACACTAAATATCTCATATGTAAAGAAGAAGGGGAACTTACAGAAGAATGCAAACGGTTAGGGATAAAAACCCACGTTGTAAAGGATCTCACACGTGAAATTAATGCTGTAAAAGATATAATAGCGTTGTATAAAATATATAAATTTTTAAAAGCAAACGACATTGACATCGTACATACACATTCTGCTAAGACTGGTTTTTTAGGTAGGGTTGCTGCAAAGCTGGCAGGGATACCTTTGATCGTTCATACTGTCCATGGATTTCCTTTCGATTCAGCAAAGAACAAATATATTGCTTTTTTTTATAAAGTATTGGAGTTTATTAGTGCCCGTTTTGCTGATATCATAATTTGTTTACATGATGGTGATAAGGAAACATGTAAGAAGTTATTGCATGTTCCAGAAAGTAAAGTTTTAGTTTTACCAAATGGTATAGCTTTTACTGAATTCTTCCGCCTGAGTGAATGCGACAAGAAAAAGGCTAGAACTATACTTGGCATTCCTGAATCATCATTAGTGTTTACTATGGTGGGGAGACTTTGGGAACAAAAAAATCCATTATTATTAATTAATGCAGCAAAAGAAGTTATCAACGAATATCCATCTGATGATATAATTTTTTTACTTATTGGCGATGGATTCCTTAGAAAAGAGATTGAGAGAATTGCAGAGAGAGAGATTTATCATAATAAAATAGTTTTATTAGGATGGAGAAAAGATATTCCAGATATTTTATCATGCAGTGATGTTTTTGTTTTACCATCAAGATGGGAAGGTATGCCATTAGCAATCTTAGAAGCTCAGGCGACTGGCCTTCCTTGTATTGTCTCTGATATTCCAGGTAATAATAATTTAGTAAAAGATGGTGTTAATGGATATTTATTTGAAAGTGGATCGGTTACTCAACTTAAAGATGCTATTTTAAGGATGAGAGTGATAGAAAAAAGACATGAAATGGGAATAAATGCGTATGATTATGTTAGTCAAAAGCATTGTATCCACAAAAGAATAGATAATATCGATAACTTGTATAAAAAAATGTTAAATAAGAAAATGTTAAATAAGAAAATGAAGCTTAAACATTGATAATTTATTAATGGTCCAATTAAGGTGGTAACTCATGAAAGTTTTATTGACAGGCGGACTTGGTTATATTGGTTGTCATATTGCTGTTGAGCTATTACAACAAGGGCATGATGTTGTAATATTTGATAATCTTAGTAATTCGCATCTTACTGTTTTAGAACGTATAAAAGCGATTACACAGAAGAAAGTTGTTTTCATTAGAGGCGACTTACGTTCACTTAGTGACATTAGGAAAACTTTTGAATCATCCCAAATTGAGGCAGTGATACATTTAGCCGCTCTGAAATCTGTTAGCGAATCAGTAAGACATCCATTAGAATATTATATCAACAATGTTGTTGGTAGTTTAAATTTAATTCAGGCAATGAGTCATGCAAATATTAAAAGATTAATTTTCAGCTCATCCGCGACTGTTTATGGTCAACCAGAACATCTCCCTATTACCGAACAGGCGAGTGTTGGTAAGGTAACTAACCCTTATGGTCAGACCAAACTAATTATAGAAAAAATTCTTGCTGATATATGTCTTGCAGATCCAGAATGGCAAATTACTTCGCTACGATACTTTAATCCTATTGGTGCGCACCCAAGTGGCATGATAGGTGAAGATCCAAGGGGAATGCCTAATAATATATTACCTTATATTACCCAAGTAGCTATACGACGAAGACCTTATTTCACAATACTGGGTGATGATTATCCAACAAAAGATGGTACAGGTGTGAGGGATTATATTCATGTTCAAGATTTAGCATTGGGACATATAGCTGCATTAATGAATGCAAAAAATAAATCTTATCAAGTATATAATCTCGGTACAGGTAAAGGATACTCTGTTCTCGATATAATAAATTCTTTTAAGGAGATAAATAACATTGATATTCCATTTATTATTGAAAAAAGAAGACCCGGTGATATAGCTGAGTGTTGGTCTTCTCCTGAGCTGGCAAAGAGAGAATTAGGTTGGCAAGCTAAGTTCGAACTAAAAGATATGTTACGCGACTCTTGGAATTGGCAGCAAAAGAATCCATTTGGGTATGGTAATTAAAATTATAATTTAGTAATTAATCCAGACAGAGAATTTTATCCCCCTGACAGGAGTAAACAATGTCAAAGCAACAGATCGGCGTCGTCGGTATGGCAGTGATGGGGCGCAACCTTGCGCTCAACATCGAAAGCCGTGGTTATACCGTCTCTATTTTCAACCGTTCCCGTGAAAAGACGGAAGAAGTGATTGCCGAAAATCCAGGCAAGAAACTGGTTCCTTACTATACGGTGAAAGAGTTCGTTGAATCTCTGGAAACGCCTCGTCGCATCCTGTTAATGGTGAAAGCAGGTGCAGGCACGGATGCTGCTATTGATTCCCTCAAGCCATTCCTCGATAAAGGTGACATCATCATTGATGGTGGTAATACCTTCTTCCAGGACACTATTCGTCGTAACCGTGAGCTTTCTGCAGAAGGCTTTAATTTCATTGGTACCGGTGTTTCCGGCGGTGAAGAAGGTGCGCTGAAAGGTCCTTCCATTATGCCTGGCGGACAGAAAGAAGCCTATGAACTGGTTGCGCCGATCCTGACTAAAATCGCCGCAGTGGCTGAAGACGGTGAACCGTGCGTTACCTATATTGGTGCCGATGGCGCAGGTCACTATGTGAAGATGGTTCACAACGGTATTGAATACGGCGATATGCAGCTGATTGCTGAAGCCTATTCACTGCTTAAAGGTGGCCTGAACCTCACCAACGAAGAACTGGCGCAGACCTTTACCGAGTGGAATAACGGTGAACTAAGCAGCTACCTGATCGACATTACCAAAGACATCTTCACTAAAAAAGATGAAGACGGTAACTACCTGGTTGATGTGATCCTGGATGAAGCGGCAAACAAAGGTACGGGCAAATGGACCAGCCAGAGCGCACTGGATCTCGGCGAACCGCTGTCGCTGATTACCGAGTCTGTGTTTGCACGATACATCTCTTCTCTGAAAGATCAGCGTGTTGCCGCATCTAAAGTTCTCTCTGGCCCGCAAGGACAGCCAGCAGGCGACAAGGCTGAGTTCATCGAAAAAGTTCGCCGTGCGCTGTATCTTGGCAAAATCGTTTCTTACGCTCAGGGCTTCTCTCAGCTGCGTGCTGCGTCTGAAGAGTACAACTGGGATCTGAACTACGGCGAAATCGCGAAGATTTTCCGTGCTGGCTGCATCATCCGTGCGCAGTTCCTGCAGAAAATCACCGATGCTTATGCCGAAAATCCGCAGATCGCTAACCTGCTGCTGGCCCCGTACTTCAAGCAAATTGCCGATGACTATCAGCAGGCGCTGCGCGATGTCGTCGCTTACGCAGTACAGAACGGTATCCCGGTTCCGACCTTCGCCGCTGCGGTAGCCTACTATGACAGCTACCGCTCTGCTGTTCTTCCTGCGAACCTGATCCAGGCACAGCGTGACTATTTCGGTGCACATACTTATAAGCGCATTGATAAAGAAGGTGTGTTCCATACCGAATGGCTGGATTAATCTGATTTAAATCAACTAATCAATGCAAGGCCCGGAGAAACCCTCCGGGCTTTTTTATTATACAAAGCGGCAGGTTAGGGCCTTTTTTTATAATTTATAGTTAAAAACGCGATATAATACAGAGCCGCACAGCAGGATCGCTGCCTTGACAGTTCATCTACATCAGCGTTAAAAATCCCGCAGTAGATGAAGTTGTGGTGGTGGATTAATGACCACTCTAAATGTTTAACCGGAAGAAGTCAGAGCTAATGAAAATAACAATTTCAGGAACAGGTTATGTTGGTCTTTCAAATGGTATTCTGATTGCGCAAAATCACGAAGTGGTTGCACTGGATATCGTTCAGGCCAAAGTAGACATGCTTAACAAGAAGCAGTCACCGATTGTTGATAAGGAGATTGAAGAGTATCTGGCGACTAAAGATCTCAATTTCCGCGCTACGACAGATAAGTATGACGCGTATAAAAATGCCGATTATGTTATTATTGCCACGCCTACCGATTATGACCCGAAAACAAATTATTTTAATACCTCAAGCGTGGAAGCGGTCATTCGCGATGTGACAGAAATTAATCCCAACGCGGTAATGATTATAAAATCAACTATCCCTGTTGGTTTTACAGAGTCCATTAAAGAACGGTTTGGTATTGAAAATGTGATCTTTTCGCCGGAGTTTTTACGCGAAGGGAAAGCACTTTATGATAACTTGCATCCATCACGCATTGTGATTGGTGAGCAATCCGATCGCGCTGAACGTTTTGCAGCGTTATTACAGGAAGGCGCTATTAAGCAAGACATACCAATATTGTTTACTGACTCAACCGAGGCTGAGGCGATTAAACTTTTTGCCAATACTTATCTGGCGATGCGTGTGGCTTATTTTAATGAACTAGATAGTTACGCTGAAAGTCTGGGTCTTAACTCCCGCCAAATTATTGAGGGGGTTTGCCTTGATCCGCGTATCGGTAATCACTACAACAATCCCTCATTTGGTTATGGTGGTTATTGTCTGCCGAAAGATACCAAGCAGTTACTGGCAAACTATCAATCTGTACCGAATAATCTGATTTCGGCAATTGTTGATGCTAACCGCACGCGAAAAGACTTTATTGCCGATTCTATCCTTGCACGTAAACCGAAAGTTGTTGGCGTTTATCGTCTGATTATGAAGAGTGGTTCAGACAATTTCCGTGCTTCCTCGATTCAGGGTATTATGAAGCGAATCAAGGCGAAAGGTGTGCCAGTAATCGTTTATGAGCCAGCGATGAAAGAGGACGATTTTTTCCGTTCGCGCGTGGTACGTGATCTGGATGCGTTCAAACAAGAAGCTGATGTTATTATTTCTAACCGTATGTCTGCCGATCTGGCTGATGTAGCAGATAAAGTTTATACGCGCGACTTGTTTGGCAATGATTAATTATTTTGTTTTATTCTAAGAAAAGGCCCTAATATATTAGGGCCTTTTCTTATGGTTTTGTAAAATCAAACTTTATAGAAGTTACGATACCATTCTACAAAGTTCTTTACCCCCTCTTTAACTGACGTTTCAGGTTTGAATCCTATTACGTCATACAGTGCTTTTGTATCAGCACTGGTTTCCAGTACATCACCGGGTTGGAGAGGCATCATATTCTTGTTGGCTTCAATACCCAGAGCCTCTTCTAAAGCATTGATATAGTCCATCAACTCCACAGGCGAACTATTACCAATGTTATAGACACGATATGGTGCTGAACTTGTTGCAGGCGATCCAGTTTCTACAGTCCACTGTGGATCTTTTTCTGGAATAACATCCTGTAAGCGAATAATAGCTTCGGCAATATCATCAATATAAGTAAAGTCACGCTTCATTTTTCCGAAGTTGTAAACATCAATGCTTTTACCTTCCAGCATGGCTTTAGTAAATTTAAATAATGCCATATCCGGACGTCCCCATGGACCATAAACCGTAAAGAAACGCAGCCCTGTGGTCGGTAAGCCATACAAATGAGAATACGTATGGGCCATGAGTTCATTCGCTTTTTTAGTTGCTGCATAAAGCGAAACAGGATGATCTACAGAGTCATCTGTAGAGAAAGGCATCTTGCGGTTCATGCCATAAACAGAACTGGAGGAAGCGTAAAGTAGATGCTGAACATTATTATGGCGGCATCCTTCCAGTATGTTCAGGAATCCAATCAGGTTTGCATCTGCATATGCATTGGGATTTTCAAGGGAGTAACGTACACCGGCTTGCGCAGCGAGGTTTATTACGCGATCGAACCGCTCGTCTGCAAACAGTGCCGCCATTTTCTCGCGATCGGCCAGGTCAATTTTATAAAAACTGAAATTGTCGTGCTTGAGTAAATCAAGTCGTGCTTGTTTGAGGTTGACATCGTAATAATCATTTAAGTTGTCAATCCCTACAACCTGATGACCAGCTGCAAGAAGCCGTTTACTTACATAGAAACCGATAAAGCCAGCAGCTCCCGTAACCAGAAATTTCATTTATAATCCTCACTCAGGCTAGAATATAGCCAATCTTCATCTGGCATAACTGAAAGTTAAATCATACCGTTAGACAAGAAAAAAAGATAATCGGTATCAGTTCTAAACCTGGCTGTTTTTTCTGGTAACGTGCTCATTTTACAATCAAAGCTGTTCTAAACTGACTATTAGACCACCTTCAAACAACAAGCCGACGTCATTATCTCCAACCGTATGGCAGAAGAGCTTAAGGATGTGGCAGACAAAGTCTACACCCGCGATCTTTTTGGCAGCGACTAACATCATGTTATCAGGGCGATTTTCGCCCTGATTCTCTTATGTTCCCTTTGTAATAATTCATTATTTTTATCATTTATCCTATAGCATTCATGGCGATTATCGCTAAACTATGGCGACTTAAAATTATTTCGTCCGTTAGGGTAATGATGAGAGTAGAAAATAATAATGTTTCTGGGCAAAACCATGACCCGGAACAGATTGATTTGATTGATTTACTGGTGCAGTTGTGGCGCGGCAAGATGACAATTATCATCTCTGTCATTGTTGCTATTGCCCTGGCTATAGGGTATCTGGCCGTTGCCAAAGAAAAGTGGACTTCAACAGCTATCGTTACTCAACCTGATGTGGGGCAAATCGCTGGTTATAACAACGCCATAAATGTGATTTATGGTTCAGCTGCGCCGAAAGTGTCTGAGATCCAGTCGATGTTAATTGGTCGCTTCAGCACGACATTTTCTGCATTAGCAGAAACGCTGGATAATCAGGAAGAACCTGAAAAACTGACCATTGAGCCTACCGTTAAAAATCAGTCATTACCTTTAGCGGTTTCTTATGTGGGTGAAACACCTGAAGGTGCGCAGAAACAGCTGGCGAAGTATATCCAGCAAGTTGACGACCAGGTAAATGAAGAACTGGAAAAAGACCTGAAAGACAACATCGCGCTGCGTATGAAAAACTTGCAGGATTCTCTGAAAACTCAGGAAGTAGTTGCGCAGGAGCAGAAAGATCTGCGTATCCGTCAGATTCAGGAAGCGTTGCAGTATGCGAATCAGGCGCAGGTGACAAAGCCACAGGTTCAGCAGACTGAAGATGTGACGCAAGATACGTTGTTCCTTTTGGGGAGCGAAGCGCTGGAGTCGATGATTAAGCATGAGGCGACTCGTCCGTTGGTGTTCTCATCAAACTACTATCAGACTCGTCAAAACCTGCTGGATATCGACAATCTTGACGTTGATAAACTTGATATTCATGCTTACCGCTATGTGATGAAACCGACGTTACCTATTCGTCGCGATAGCCCGAAAAAGGCAATTACCTTGATTCTGGCGGTGCTGCTGGGCGGCATGGTTGGCGCGGGGATTGTCTTGGGGCGTAACGCTCTGCGTAATTACAACGCGAAGTAATCTTTTCGGTTTTAAAGAAAAGGGGCAGGGTGGTGACACCTTGCCCGTTTTTTTTCCGGATGCTACAACAATATCGCATCCGCTTACCCCGCAACTCACTGATGCCGTTTACGCAGGTTCTCAATCACCGTCGTTAAGTCCAGATCCTGATCCTGCAACAGCACCAGCAGGTGATACATCAAATCAGATGCCTCGTTGGTCAGCTCAAAGCGGTCATGTACCGTTGCGGCAAGTGCGGTTTCCACCCCTTCTTCGCCCACTTTCTGCGCAATGCGTTTGGTGCCGCTGGCATACAGTTTGGCGGTATAGGAGGTTTCCGGATCGGCAGATTTACGTTCGGCGAGCAGTTGTTCCAGTTGATACAGGAACAGCCACTGGTGAGCGGTGTCGCCGAAGCAGCTGCTGGTGCCTTTGTGACAGGTTGGCCCGATGGGATTCGCCAGCACCAGTAACGTGTCGTTGTCGCAGTCCGGCGCAATGCTCACCACATTGAGGAAATTGCCCGACGTTTCGCCTTTGGTCCACAGTCGCTGTTTAGTGCGCGAGAAGAAGGTGACTTTGCCGCTTTCGATGGTCTTGTCTAAAGCTTCCGGGTTCATATAGCCCAGCATTAACACTTCACCGGATACCGCGTGTTGCACAATCACCGGCATCAGTCCGTCGGTTTTTTCCCAGTCCAGTTTGCGACGTTGTTGTTCTGTTAACATATCCTGATCTCCACGCCCTGTGTTGCCAGGTACGCTTTTAATTCACCAATATTGATAATTTGTTTGTGGAATACAGAAGCTGCCAGCGCACCGTCAACGTCGGCATCGCGGAAGGCTTCGAGGAAGTGTTCCATGGTGCCCGCGCCACCGGAGGCAATCAGCGGGACGTGGCAAACTTCACGTACTTTTTTCAGTTGTTCGAGGTCGTAACCGTTACGCACGCCGTCCTGATTCATCATGTTGAGGACGATTTCTCCGGCACCGCGTTTTTGTACTTCCTGTACCCAGTCGAGCGTTTCCCACTGAGTGACGCGGGTGCGGCTTTCATCGCCGGTATATTGATTCACATGATATTTACCGGTTTCAGCGTCGTACCAGGTATCAATACCGACCACAATACACTGCACGCCAAAGCGATCCGCCAGGCGAGTGATTAATGTCGGCTCCGCCAGCGCAGGGGAGTTGATGGAAATTTTATCCGCGCCAAAGGAAAGAATTTTCGCGGCATCTTCCAGAGACTTAATCCCACCCGCCACGCAGAACGGAATGTCGATCACTTCCGCCACGCGAGATACCCAGCTTTTATCTACCACACGGCCATCGCTGGAAGCGGTGATATCGTAGAACACCAGTTCGTCAGCGCCTTCTTCAGCGTAGCGTTTTGCCAGCGGCACGATATCGCCAATGATTTCATGGTTGCGAAACTGTACGCCTTTCACCACCTGACCATCACGAACGTCGAGACATGGAATTATGCGTTTTGCCAGCATGCGATGGCCTCCTTCACGGTGAATTTACCTTCCAGTAATGCACGACCAACTATTACGCCGCGTACACCAGTACCACGCAGGGCAGCGACATCATCAATGTCGCCAATACCGCCGGAGGACTGAAATGCCACCTGCGGATATCTGGCGCACACTTCTTCATATAAAGAGACGTTAGAGCCTGCCAGCGTGCCGTCGCGCGAGATATCGGTACACAGCACATGCTTCAGGCCGACGGGCAGATAGGTTTCCACCAGTTGTTCCAGCGACACACCCGAATTCTCTTGCCAGCCGCTGACCGCTACCTGCTTGTTGCCTTGCTCGTCAATACGGACATCCAGCGCCAACACTAAGGCATCGGCACCGAAACGTTCAAACCAGCCTTTCACCCTTTCTGGTGATTTCACCGCGGTGGAACCGACCACCACACGCGCAACGCCCGCTTCCAGTAACGCCGCCACGTCTTCTTCGCTACGCACGCCGCCGCCAACCTGCACCGGAACGTTAACTCCCGCCACCAGGGTTTTAATCAGCGGGATTTGACGTTTAGCCGGATCTTTTGCCCCGGTCAGATCCACCAGATGCAGCACTTCGGCACCCTGCGCGGCGTAATCCTGTAAGCGCGGCAGCGGGTCGTTACCGTAATCGCGTTGTTTGCCGTAATCGCCCTGATGGAGACGCACCACGGTGCCGTCGATTAAATCTAATGCCGGAATAATCATCACATCTCCAGGAAGTTTTTCAGCAACTTAGCGCCAGCGGCACCAGAACGCTCCGGGTGAAACTGCACGCCGTAGAAGTTATCTTTTTGTACCGCCGCGGTGAACGGTTCGCCGTAATTACACTGGGCGATGGTCCACGGATTGACTGGCATTGCGTAACTGTGAACAAAGTAAAAGTACGCGCCGTCTTCAATCCCCTGAAACAGGCGGTTGCCTGCCTGCGGGTAAACGCGATTCCAGCCCATATGCGGCAGCGGCAGACCAAAGTCGGTCATTTTCGGCACGTCTTCGTCGATGATGCCCAGCAAGTCGACGCCATTGCTCTCTTCGCTGCGTCGTCCCAGCAGTTGCATCCCTAAGCAGATGCCCAGCACCGGTTGGGTACAGGCTTTGATGAGATCAAACAGCTCGCGCTCACGTACCTGATCCATCGCCGCTTGCGCAGTGCCAACGCCGGGTAAAAATAGTTTATCGGCCAGCAACACGACGTCCGGGTCACGGCTGACTTTGGGTTCATAACCGTGACGCGCAATGGCAGATTTCACCGAGTTCAAATTGGCGCAGCCAGTATCAAGGATCACCACGTTCATTACAGCACTCCTTTCGACGAGGGCAGGGTATCGCCTTCCACGCGGATGGCCTGGCGCAGGGTTCGACCAAAGGCTTTAAAGAGACTCTCTACACGGTGATGATCGTTTTTACCTTTGGTTTTCAGGTGTAGCGTCACGCCCATGGTGTAAGAGAGCGAACGGAAGAAGTGCTCGATCATCTCGGTGCTGAGATCGCCCACGCGCTGGTAGGTAAATTCAGCTTTATATTCCAGGTGCGGGCGACCAGAGATATCCAGCGCGCAGCGGGCAAGGCATTCGTCCATCGGCAGCACAAAACCAAAGCGGCAAATACCGCGTTTATCGCCGAGGGCAATTTTTAACGCTTCGCCCAGCGCCAGGCCGGTATCTTCGACGGTGTGGTGATCGTCGATATAGAGGTCGCCTTTGACGTTGATTTCCATACGGAAACCGCCGTGGGTGGCGATCTGATCCAGCATGTGATCAAAGAAGCCAACGCCGGTGTTAATCTTGCTGCCACCTTCGCGATCCAGCCACACCTGAACGTCAATCTGCGTCTCTTTGGTGTTGCGCACTACATGGGCGTAACGGTCTCGTTTAGTGAGTTGCTCGCCAATCATCGGCCAGTTCAGGATTTCGCGGTCGTAGCGTAAACCATTAATGCCCATGTTTTCCGCCAGTTGAATGTCGGTCGCGCGATCGCCAATCACATAACTATTGGCACGATCCATCGCTTGCTCAGCGAGATAACGCTCCACCAGTTTTACTTTCGGTTTACGGCAGTCGCACTCATCTGCGGGCAGGTGCGGACAAATCAGCACTTCATCAAACTGCACGCCCTGTGAGGTGAAGATCTGCATCATCAGGTTATGCGGGCCATCGAAATCCGCCTGCGGGAAACTTTGTGTTCCCAGACCATCCTGATTAGTGATCATCACCAGCTTGTAGCCCGCTTTTTGCAGCTTCAGCAGCTGTGGGATCACGCCCGGTTCAAAGGCGAGTTTGTCAAAACGGTCCACCTGAAAATCACCCGGCGGTTCGCTAATCAGGGTTCCATCGCGATCGATAAAAAGATACTTCTGACTCATTAAACTTGCTCCGCACGTAAGGCGTCAATGACGCGCTGGTTTTCTTCACGGGTTCCGACGGTAATTCGCAGGCAGCCGCTTAAAGAGGGTTGTTTATTCTGATCACGTAAGATAATGCCCTGATCCCACAAAGATTTAAACACTGCACTGGAGGCTTTAAAGCGCGCCAGAATGTAGTTGGTTTCAGAGTCGAAAACCTGCTCCACGCAGGGGATCTCTTTCAGGGCGGCAATCAGGTATTCGCGTTCTGCAATAATTTGCGCCACCCGTTCGCGCATGGCGACGATCCCCTGCGGGCTTAACGCCTGGGCCGCAATGTCGGCAACCGGCGTCGAGAGCGGGTAGGGGGCGATCACTTTCATTAACAGGTTGATGACCTCTTCGTTTGCCAGCGTAAATCCGCAACGAAGCCCCGCCAGAGCAAAAGCTTTCGACAGTGTGCGCAAAATAGCCAGGTGCGGATATTCCGCCAGCCAGCCAGCCAGCGATGCCTGTGGACAAAACTCTATATAGGCTTCATCGGCAACCACAATCGCCTTACCGCGCGTTAACTCCAGCAGGGTGCGAAAATCCTGCGGGTTGATCAGTTGCCCGGTCGGGTTGTTGGGGCTGCAAACATAGACCACTTTTACGCCGTCCAGCTTGTCGGAAATGCCCTGTAAGTCCAGTTGCCAGTTGTCCAGCGTCGGCACTGTGCGGCACTCGACGCCAATCGTTTCGGCGCTGACGCTGTACATGCCGTACGTTGGCGGGCAGTAGAGGATGGCGTCTTTACCCGGTTCGCAAAAAGCGCGAATCAGCAGTTCAATACCTTCGTCCGCGCCACGGCTGACCAGCACCTGCTCCGGTTTTACGCCTGCATATTGCGCGTAATTTTCAATCACCGCTTTCGGCTGGCATTCCGGGTAGCGGTTGAGCGTTTGCTGAGTAAGCTGAAACTCCACGGCAGTGGGGTATTCGTTGGCGTTCAGCCAGACATCGCCGTTACCGCCCAGACGACGCGCTGACTGATACGGCGTCAGGTTGCGGACGTTTTCACGCGCTAAATCGGTAATAGTCACGGTGCTCATGCTTGCTCCTTAAGGGCGTTAACACGCAAAGTAACGGCATTTTTATGGGCGGTCAGGCGCTCGGCGGAGGCCAGTGTTTCAATGGTCGAAGCCAGCGCGGAAAAGCCTTCTTTCGAGAGTTCCTGCACGGTCATGCGCTTCTGGAAATCTGCCAGCCCGAGGCTGGAACAGGTGGCGGTGTAACCGTAAGTCGGTAGAACATGGTTAGTGCCGGAGGCATAGTCGCCTGCCGATTCCGGTGACCAGTCACCAAGAAATACCGAACCGGCGCTGGTGATGCCATCGACCAGTTCGCGGGCGTTGCGGGTCTGAATGATCAGGTGCTCCGGGCCGTACTGGTTGGAAATCTCTACGCACTGCGCTAAATCTTTAGTCACGATCAGGCGGCTGGCGCTCAGTGCCTGACGTGCGGTTTCGGCACGCGGCAGTTCTGCCAGCTGGCGTTCGACAGCTTCGGCAATGCGACGCGCCATATCAGCATCGGGCGTCAGTAAAATCACCTGAGAGTCCGGGCCGTGTTCAGCCTGAGAAAGCAAATCAGAAGCCACGAAATCTGGCGTAGCGCCGCTGTCGGCAATCACCAGCACTTCCGACGGGCCTGCAGGCATATCGATCGCCGCACCGTCCAGACGCTGGCTTACCTGGCGTTTTGCCTCGGTGACAAAGGCGTTGCCTGGCCCGAAGATTTTGTCCACTTTTGGCACAGATTCAGTACCAAACGCCAGTGCGGCAATGGCCTGTGCGCCGCCGACGTTAAACACGTCCTGTACACCGCACAGCTGCGCCGCATAAAGGATCTCATCGGCAATCGGCGGCGGTGAGCACAGCACCACTTTTTTACAGCCCGCAATACGCGCCGGAGTTGCCAGCATTAATACCGTTGAGAAGAGCGGGGCGGAGCCGCCAGGAATATACAAACCTACCGAAGCCACCGGGCGCGTGACCTGCTGGCAACGTACGCCTGGATGAGTTTCTACATCTACCGGCGGCAGTTTTTGCGCAGTGTGGAAGGTTTCAATATTCTTTACTGCCACCGCCATCGCCTGTTTTAGCTCGTCGCTCAGGCGTTCGCTGGCGGCGGCAATTTCCTCTGCAGACACCTTCAGCGCGGTAACCGTGGTTTTATCAAACTTCGCGCTGTATTCCCGCAGGGCCTCATCGCCGCGTGCTTTCACGTTATCGAGAATATCGTTAACAGTGCGGGTAATGCTTTCAGAAGCGGAGATCGCCGGGCGCATTAATAGCTGGCGTTGTTGCTCCGCAGTACAGCTATTCCAGTCAATGATTGTGTTAAAGCTCATGGCGATCACTCCATCATCTTCTCAATCGGCAGGACCAGGATTGAACTGGCACCCAGCGCTTTCAGTTTTTCCATCGTTTCCCAGAACAGGGTTTCGCTACTGACCATGTGCATCGCTACGCGTTGTTGGTCACCCGCCAGCGGCAGAATGGTTGGGCGTTCGGCACCTGGCAGCAGGGCGATGACTTCATCCAGACGTTCGGTCGGTGCGTGCATCATGATGTATTTTGATTCGCGCGCCTGGATCACACCCTGAATACGGGTCAGCAGTTTGTCGATCAGTTGCTGTTTGGATTCTTCCATTTCGCCATCGCGCTGGATCAGGCAGGCTTTCGAGCGGTAGATAACTTCGACTTCACGCAGGCCGTTTGCTTCCAGCGTGGCACCGGTGGAAACCAGATCGCAAATCGCATCCGCCAGTCCGGCACGCGGGGCGACTTCAACAGAACCGTTCAGTAAGCAGGATTTAAAAGAGATGCCTTTCTGGTCGAGATAACGCTTGAGCAGGTGAGGATAAGAGGTGGCGATACGTTTACCGTTTAAGGAGAGCGGGCCGTCCCAGGCTTCATCAACCGGCGTTGCCAGCGAAAGGCGGCAGCCGCCGAAATCCAGACGACGCAGGGTAAAGTAGCGTGGATCTTCACCCTGGGCGCGGCGGTTAAGCAGCTCTTCTTCCAGCACGTTTTCGCCGATAATCCCAAGGTCTACCACGCCGTCCATTACCAGACCGGGAATGTCGTCGTCACGCACGCGCAAAATATCAATCGGCATGTTTTCTGCCATCGCGATCAGGCGCTGGGTGTGAAGATTAATTTTAATGCCACAGCGCGCCAGCAATTCGCGTGAGTCATCACTTAAACGGCCGGATTTCTGCATAGCTATGCGTAAACGAGTGTTGTCTGTCATTTTATTATTCCTCTTTAAACCTGTCTGAATCGTTAGCAACCGCGCAATAAAAAAGCCCCCGGAAGGTGATCTTCCGGGGGCTTTCTCATGCGTTCATGCACCACTGGAAGATCTGAATGTCTTCCAGCACACATCGCCTGAAAGACTAGTCAGGATGATGGTGATGATGGTGGTGTTTAAATTGAACGCGTGTCATAAAAGTCTCTGTGAATGTTTATTCAACTGATGTCTTTTAACCTAAACCACTTTCACGTTAGAAAGCAAGGGCTTTTTTATATATTTTATGGCGATGGATTTGTTTAATGAATGAGCGGGGAAAGGTGGGGGCTAAGAGGACTGTCCTCTAACCTGACGGTACCCAAAATAGCGAAGCCTGGATTTTTCGTCTCACTGACAATATCTTGATCTACAAACTAATTAATAAATAGTTAATTAACGCCCATCATTGTACAATGAACTGTACAAAAGAGGAGATTGACATGCGTACAATTAGCTACAGCGAAGCGCGTCAGAATTTGTCGGCAACAATGATGAAAGCCGTTGAAGATCATGCCCCGATCCTTATTACTCGTCAGAATGGAGAGGCTTGTGTTCTGATGTCACTCGAAGAATATAACTCCCTGGAAGAGACGGCTTATCTACTGCGTTCCCCCGCTAACGCCCGGAGATTGATGGACTCAATCGATAGCCTGAAATCAGGCAAAGGAACGGAAAAGGACATCATTGAGTGAAACTAATCTGGTCTGAGGAATCATGGGACGATTATCTGTACTGGCAGGAAACAGATAAGCGAATTGTTAAAAAGATCAATGAACTTATCAAAGATACCCGCAGAACGCCATTTGAAGGTAAGGGGAAGCCAGAACCCCTGAAACATAATTTGTCAGGTTTCTGGTCCCGACGCATTACAGAGGAGCACCGTCTGGTATACGCGGTTACCGACGATTCACTGCTCATTGCAGCATGTCGTTATCATTATTGAACAGATTCATTCATAGAATGAATTGTCAGTTTTGATACGCTAGCGTAGCCTTATAGATCTAAGGTGTATCAGGAGATAACGGATGAAAAAGGTCGCAATTGTCGGGTTAGGGTGGTTAGGCATGCCGCTGGCGATGTCACTTTCAGCGCGAGGCTGGCAAGTCACCGGGAGTAAAACCACACAAGATGGTGTCGAAGCGGCCCGAATGAGTGGCATTGATAGCTATCTGCTTCGCATGGAGCCTGAGTTAGTTTGCGATTCTGACGATCTGGATGCCCTGATGGATGCCGATGCGCTGGTCATTACGCTTCCGGCACGTCGTAGCGGCCCCGGCGATGAGTTCTATTTACAAGCGGTACAAGAGTTAGTGGATAGCGCGCTGGCCCATCGTATTCCCCGCATTATTTTTACCAGCTCAACGTCTGTCTATGGCGACGCGCAAGGCACGGTGAAAGAAACCACCCCGCGTAATCCGGTGACCAACAGTGGACGAGTATTAGAAGAACTCGAAGACTGGCTGCACAATTTACCCGGTACTTCGGTCGATATTCTGCGTCTTGCGGGCCTGGTCGGACCGGGACGTCATCCCGGACGGTTCTTTGCCGGAAAAACCGCGCCTGATGGTGAACATGGTGTTAATTTAGTCCATTTAGAAGATGTTATTGGCGCTATCACTCTGTTGTTACAGGCACCTAAAGGCGGACACATCTATAATATATGTGCGCCAGCTCACCCTGCGCGTAATGTTTTCTATCCGCAGATGGCCCGTTTACTGGGGCTGGAACCTCCGCAGTTCAGAAATAGTCTGGACAGCGGCAAAGGTAAGATTATTGATGGCAGTCGGATTTGTAATGAACTGGGGTTTGAATACCAGTATCCCGATCCGCTGGTAATGCCGCTGGAGTAAACGATCACGCCAGCAGGACGCCGCATACACTGCAAGGGGGCGTGTATGAAACCACTGCTGGATGTGTTGATGATCCTCGATGCCTTAGAAAAAGAAGGCAGTTTTGCGGCGGCGTCGGCCAAACTCTACAAGACGCCGTCCGCTCTGAGTTACACCGTTCACAAGCTGGAAAGCGACCTTAATATTCAATTGCTTGATCGTAGCGGACACCGCGCTAAATTCACCCGCACCGGAAAAATGTTATTAGAGAAAGGGCGGGAAGTTCTGCATACCGTGCGGGAACTGGAAAAGCAGGCGATCAAACTGCATGAAGGCTGGGAAAACGAGCTGGTGATTGGCGTGGACGACACGTTTCCTTTTTCTCTGCTTGCGCCACTGATTGAAGCTTTTTATCAACATCATAGCATGACGCGCCTGAAGTTTATCAATGGCGTACTCGGTGGTTCCTGGGATGCCCTGACTCAGGGGCGAGCGGATATTATTGTTGGCGCGATGCATGAGCCACCATCTTCCAGTGAGTTTGGTTTCTCGCGGTTGGGCGATCTGGAACAAGTCTTTGCGGTCGCGCCTCATCATCCGTTAGCCATGGAAGAAGAGCCGTTAAATCGTCGTATTATTAAGCGATATCGGGCGATTGTGGTGGGGGATACCGCGCAGGCAGGCGCTTCTACGGCCTCACAACTTCTCGACGAACAAGAAGCCATTACCGTTTTCGATTTTAAAACCAAGCTGGAGCTGCAAATTAGCGGCCTCGGCTGTGGCTATTTACCCCGTTATCTGGCGCAACGTTTTCTCGATAGTGGCGCGTTAATCGAGAAGAAAGTGGTCGCCCAAACTCTCTTTGAACCCGTCTGGATTGGCTGGAACGAACAGACCGCAGGGCTTGCCAGCGGCTGGTGGCGGGATGAAATTTTAGCAAATAGTGCGATCGCCGGTGTTTATGCAAAATCTGATGACGGAAAATCAGCCATTTAAAGAAAAATTATTATGACAAGCCTCTCATTCTCTTGTCATTTCCCCCCCATTTAGGCACAATGCGCCGCTGTCAAAAAATGACTAAAAACCGACGTTTCATCAGCGTCGGTTATTTTTTGCTTCAAACCAATCATTCATACCAAGAGGCCGGGCTTCGTACCGGATAGATATTTACTAAAAATCGACAGTTGTTGTCGCTGAGGAATCCAAAAAAATGGGGCAATTTTTTGCTTACGCGACGGTTATCACCGTAAAGGAGAATGACCATGTCGCATAACGTTACTCCAAACACCTCTCGCGTGGAATTGCGTAAAACGCTTACGTTAGTTCCGGTTGTAATGATGGGTCTTGCCTATATGCAGCCGATGACGCTGTTTGATACTTTTGGTATCGTTTCAGGCCTCACGGATGGTCATGTGCCGACAGCCTATGCGTTCGCATTGATTGCGATCCTGTTTACGGCTCTGAGCTACGGGAAGCTGGTTCGCCGCTATCCTTCTGCTGGCTCTGCATACACTTACGCCCAGAAATCCATTAGCCCGACTGTCGGCTTTATGGTGGGTTGGTCTTCTCTGCTCGACTATCTGTTCGCGCCGATGATCAACATTCTGCTGGCGAAAATCTATTTTGAAGCTCTGGTGCCTTCCATCCCATCGTGGATGTTTGTGGTGGCGCTGGTGGCCTTTATGACCGCCTTTAACCTGCGTAGTCTGAAATCCGTAGCGAACTTCAACACTGTAATCGTCGTGTTGCAGGTAGTGCTGATCGCGGTGATTCTGGGCATGGTTGTTTATGGCGTATTTGAAGGTGAAGGCGCTGGTACGCTGGCGAGCACTCGTCCATTCTGGTCTGGCGATGCGCATGTTATCCCGATGATTACCGGGGCGACAATCCTGTGCTTCTCCTTTACCGGCTTTGACGGCATCAGCAACCTGTCGGAAGAAACCAAAGATGCAGAGCGCGTGATCCCGCGTGCGATTTTCCTGACCGCGCTGATCGGCGGCATGATCTTCATCTTTGCAACTTACTTCCTGCAGCTGTACTTCCCGGATATCTCTCGCTTTAAAGATCCGGATGCGTCACAGCCTGAAATCATGCTGTACGTTGCGGGTAAAGCGTTCCAGGTTGGCGCGCTGATCTTCTCCACCATTACCGTACTGGCGTCCGGTATGGCGGCGCACGCAGGCGTAGCGCGTCTGATGTACGTAATGGGTCGTGACGGCGTATTCCCGAAAAGCTTCTTCGGTTATGTACACCCGAAATGGCGTACTCCGGCGATGAACATCATCCTGGTTGGCGCGATTGCCCTGCTGGCAATCAACTTCGACCTGGTGATGGCTACGGCGCTGATCAACTTTGGTGCGTTGGTGGCGTTCACCTTCGTTAACCTGTCGGTCATCTCGCAGTTCTGGATCCGTGAGAAGCGTAATAAGACGCTGAAAGATCACTTCCAGTATCTGTTCCTGCCGATGTGTGGTGCGCTGACCGTTGGTGCGCTGTGGGTTAACCTGGAAGAAAGCTCAATGGTTCTGGGGCTGATCTGGGCTGCTATCGGTCTGATTTACCTGGCTTGCGTCACCAAGAGCTTCCGTAACCCGGTTCCGCAGTACGAAGACGTAGCATAATCATCTTTTCTAATAATCAACCGGAGTCGAATGAATATTTGGCTCCGGTTTTTTTATTCTTTTTTATCGAAATCCTCATTAATAACCATTTGTTCTAATTTAGAGAATTTGGTTATTGGTCTGCATTCCACCAGTCATGAATAATTTCCTCATTAACATTCATCTGGTTAATTAATTTATGTTTTCAATGATATTAAGCGGGCTAATTTGTGGTGCTCTGCTGGGATTTGTCATGCAGCGTGGGCGTTTTTGCCTGACAGGTGGTTTTCGCGATATGTATATCGCGAAAAATAATCGCATGTTTTACGCCTTGCTGATTGCAATTTCGGTACAAAGCGTGGGGGTTTTTGCGTTAATTCAGGCGGGCCTACTGACTTACGAAGCCGGGGCGTTCCCGTGGCTTGGTACTGTTATAGGTGGGTATATCTTCGGGCTGGGAATTGTTCTGGCGGGTGGATGTGCCACCGGGACCTGGTATCGCGCGGGTGAGGGATTGATCGGCAGTTGGATCGCGCTTTTCACTTATATGGTGATGAGTGCAGTGATGCGTTCTCCACATGCCAGTGGTTTAAATCAAACCTTGCAGCACTACAGTACTGAACATAACTCTATTGCTGAGACTTTTAATTTGTCTGTGTGGCCGTTGGTTACCGTTTTGCTGGTGATAACGCTCTGGGTGGTGATGAAAGAGTTGAAGAAGCCAAAACTCAAAGTCGCGACCTTACCGCCGCGCCGAACCGGGATCGCTCATATTCTGTTTGAAAAACGCTGGCATCCCTTTGTCACTGCTGTACTCATCGGTTTGATTGCGCTTTTAGCCTGGCCACTGAGTGAAGCAACCGGACGCATGTTTGGGTTAGGAATCACTTCCCCAACGGCCAATATTCTGCAATTTCTGGTCGCGGGTGACGTGAAATACATTAACTGGGGCGTTTTTCTGGTGTTAGGGATCTTCGTGGGGTCATTTATTGCAGCCAAAGCGAGCCGTGAGTTCCGCGTTCGCGCAGCTGATGCACAAACAACATTACGTAGCGGGTTAGGTGGTGTACTGATGGGCTTCGGTGCCAGTATTGCAGGTGGTTGCTCTATCGGTAATGGACTAGTTATGACTGCAATGATGACCTGGCAGGGCTGGATTGGCCTTGTATTTATGATTCTCGGAGTCTGGACTGCGTCCTGGCTTGTGTATGTTCGACCGCAGCGTAAGGCGCGACTGGCAACTGCTGCGGCAAATTAAGTAAGGTGTAAAGATGGCGATTAAAAAGCTGGATGTGGTGACGCAGGTCTGTCCGTTTCCACTCATAGAAGCAAAAGCAGCACTGGCAGAAATGGCCAGCGGCGACGAGTTGGTAATTGAGTTTGATTGCACCCAGGCAACTGAAGCAATCCCACAGTGGGCGGCAGAAGAAGGGCATGCCATCACCGATTATCAGCAGATTGGCGATGCAGCGTGGAGCATCACCGTTCAAAAAGCCTGACTCAACATTGACCTCCGCCGTACCAGCGGCGGAGGCTTCAAATTAGACAATCTCTTCCGCGTACTGCCAAAGCGCTTTTAACAGCGCCACTTTCTCTTTGTCATCGGCATATTGTTGTGCCAGCATCTGCAATTCATCAGCATAGCCCTGCAAAAACTCTGGCGTGAAGACCTGGCGGCGGTGCTCCAGCCAGCGTTGCTGCTCGGCATAATCCAGCGTCCCCGGGAAGTTGCGCGCCCGATAATTGAACAACAGTTTTTCAATTCGTTTATCAACAAAAGTGATATCCAGTGCCGGTAAATTACGTGGCTCGGTTTCCAGCACAATTTTCATTGCTGCGCGATCGGCGTCACTGAAAAAGCCGTTATAAAGCTGTGCATCCACGTTATCTGAAGGCGTAAACGGTTCGGCTTCCGCGAATATCGCCACCACTTTTTCGCGCACTTGCGGATTTTCACGCAGAATTTTTAGGTTATCGAGGCAATGCTGACGATTAATTCCCAGTCGGTCGGCATCTTCCGGGCGTAGCGTATTCGCCTGGGCCAGCACCGGACATTTATTGATATGCACCAGCTTAACCGGAACGGCGGCGTTATCGCCAAGATCGGTTTTTGCGGTATATAAACGCTCGCGCAATGTGTCGCTATCCAGTTCCAGTAATGGCGAAATGTCTCCTGCCAAATCCACCATAATTACGGCATTGCGATTTTCTGGATGCCACGCCAGCGGTGCCACCCAGCTGGTATTGCCGCGCCATGCCCCAAACATTCCGGAAACGTGAACCAGGGGTTTCATCTGCGGAACATCAATCAACGCCATCAGTTTGTGTTTATTACGATGGGTAAAGAGATAATCAAACAGGCGTGGCTGACGCGTTTTTACCAGTTTCGCCATCGCAATAGTGGCGTACACATCAGCCATCGCATCGTGGGCGTTGCTATGTTCAATACCATTCGCTTTGGTTAAATGCTCAAGGCGAAAGCTCGGTAGACCGTCATCATTTTCAGGCCAGTTTATTCCTTCCGGGCGCAGGGCATAACAGGCACGCATAACATCCAGTAAATCCCAGCGCGAGTTATCATGCTGCCAGCTCCAGGCGTAAGGATCGTAGAAATTACGATAAAAAACGTTGCGTGTGACTTCGTCGTCGAAACGCACATTGTTGTAGCCCAGAATACAGGTCTTCGGTACGGTAAAAAGCGAGTGAATACGGGCGGCAAACGTGGCTTCGTTTTCTCCTTTCGCCCGTGCTTCCTGCGGGGTAATACCGGTAATTAATACTGCTCCAGGCTGGGGTAAATAGTCATCCGCGGGCTTGCAGTAAAAGACTTCGGGTTCGCCGATGACATTGAATTCGCTATCGGTGCGAATGGCTGCGAACTGTGCAGGGCGATCTAACGCGGGGTGCGTTCCAAAGGTTTCGTAATCGTGAAACAAAAAGGTAGATTGTTGCTTACCGTCATTCATCATTAGGTTAAATCCGTTATTTCTGCTGTCTGCCAGAGTATCAAATATCACCGTGCTAATCAGCTTTAGCGCGACAATTTGGCAGCGAGTGACAACAGATCATGTCAGATAAAAATGAGATAGTAGTCACATTTTCTTGCACTTTATTCCAGCCAGTTCATAAGTATTTCCGTAAAAAGAACAGCTATTTGAAACACCTGAGGGTTTGCTGTTGAAACGCCGTCTTATTATTGCTGCTTCTTTGTTCGTTTTTAATTTATCGTCTGGTTTTGCGGCGGAAAACATTCCTTTTTCACCTCAGCCTCCAGAGATTCATGCCGGGTCCTGGGTATTGATGGATTACACCACCGGTCAGATTCTCACCGCGGGTAATGAGCATCAACAGCGCAATCCCGCCAGCCTGACAAAGCTGATGACGGGCTATGTCGTGGATCGCGCTATCGATAGTCATCGCATTACGCCAGACGATATTGTCACCGTGGGGCGTGATGCGTGGGCGAAAGATAATCCGGTGTTTGTCGGTTCTTCACTGATGTTTTTGAAAGAGGGCGATCGCGTATCGGTACGTGATTTAAGCCGAGGTTTAATTGTGGATTCCGGAAATGACGCGTGTGTTGCTCTGGCTGACTATATTGCCGGTGGGCAACGGCAGTTTGTTGAAATGATGAACAACTATGCCGAGAAGCTGCATCTCAAGGATACGCATTTTGAAACAGTGCATGGTCTGGATGCACCTGGCCAGCATAGCTCGGCTTATGATTTAGCCGTGCTTTCTCGCGCTATCATCCACGGCGAGCCCGAGTTTTATCATATGTACAGTGAGAAAAGCCTCACCTGGAACGGTATCACCCAGCAAAACCGTAACGGGTTATTGTGGGATAAGACCATGAATGTTGACGGCCTGAAAACGGGCCATACTTCTGGTGCCGGGTTTAATCTTATTGCTTCGGCTGTAGACGGGCAGCGTCGCCTCATTGCAGTGGTAATGGGTGCTGACAGCGCAAAAGGTCGTGAGGAAGAGGCAAAAAAATTACTGCGTTGGGGGCAACAAAACTTTACTACGGTGCAAATTTTGCACCGTAGGAAAAAGGTCGGTACGGAACGCATCTGGTATGGTGATAAAGAAAATATCGCCCTGGGAACGGAACAAGAGTTCTGGATGGTGCTACCGAAAGCCGAAATTCCACATATCAAAGCCAAATATACCCTTAATGGTAAAGAGCTCACCGCGCCAATTAGCGCCCATCAGCGGGTAGGGGAAATTGAACTTTACGACCGTGATAAACAGGTGGCGCACTGGCCGCTGGTTACCCTGGAATCTGTCGGGGAAGGCAGCATGTTTTCTCGCCTGAGTGATTATTTCCACCATAAGGCCTGACCTTTCTTTTGCAGCAGACTGGCAGGAGTGCGAGTCTGCTCGCATAATCAACACTCATTCCTTGTGGTTTTAATATTGCAACTATACTGTATATAAAAACAGTAATAATGGAGGCGTCATGAACTACGAGATTAAGCAGGAAGATAAACGTACCGTTGCAGGTTTCCATCTCGTTGGCCCGTGGGAACAGACGGTAAAGAAAGGTTTTGAGCAGTTGATGATGTGGGTAGATAGCAAAAATATTGTGCCGAAGGAGTGGGTTGCTGTCTATTACGACAATCCGGATGAAACACCCGCCGAAAAATTACGCTGCGACACCGTCGTGACGGTACCGAATAACTTTACGCTCCCCGAAAACAGTGAGGGCGTCATTCTGACAGAAATTTCAGGTGGTCAATATGCGGTGGCGGTGGCTCGTGTAGTCGGTGATGATTTTGCTAAACCCTGGTATCAGTTCTTTAATAGCCTCTTGCAGGACAGTGCTTATGAAATGTTACCAAAGCCCTGCTTCGAGGTTTACTTGAACAATGGCGCGGAAGATGGGTACTGGGATATCGAAATGTATGTTGCGGTGCAGCCAAAACATCACTAATTCATCTCAGGGCGGTGTGTTGACGCGAAGACCACTCTTTTTTTGAAAGCGAAAAGAGTAAGATGCGCCTTTCAATTTTTTCGCTCCTGCCGGGAAATTACACTGTTCCCGGTTTGTCCGTCGGATAATTCAGAGGCGCGCCTTCTGGCCGACAGATGAGTTATGAGCGCTTTTAATCTTCATTACGGAGTTTCTGCGTGCGTGCCGATAAGTCATTAAGCCCGTTTGAAATCCGGGTATACCGCCATTACCGCATTGTGCATGGTACTCGGGTCGCGCTGGCATTCCTGCTCACTTTTCTCATTATCCGCCTGTTTACTATCCCGGAAAGCACCTGGCCGCTGGTCACCATGGTGGTGATTATGGGGCCAATCTCGTTCTGGGGGAACGTTGTCCCTCGCGCATTCGAACGTATTGGCGGTACGGTGTTGGGGTCGATTTTAGGTCTTATCGCTCTGCAACTGGAGTTAATCTCGTTACCGCTGATGTTAGTCTGGTGCGCGGCGGCTATGTTTCTTTGCGGTTGGCTGGCGCTGGGCAAGAAACCGTATCAAGGTTTATTGATTGGGGTGACGCTGGCAATTGTTGTTGGTTCCCCGACAGGTGAAATTAATACGGCGTTATGGCGAAGCGGCGATGTGATCCTCGGCTCTTTACTGGCAATGTTGTTTACCGGTATCTGGCCACAACGGGCGTTCATCCACTGGCGCATTCAACTGGCAAAAAGTCTGACCGAGTATAATCGGGTCTATCAATCTGCATTCTCACCGAACTTACTCGAACGCCCGCGTCTGGAAAGCCATCTACAAAAACTCCTGACCGATGCCGTGAAAATGCGTGGGCTGATTGCGCCCGCCAGCAAAGAAACCCGTATTCCAAAATCGATATATGAAGGTATCCAGACCATTAATCGCAATCTGGTTTGTATGCTGGAGTTGCAAATCAATGCATACTGGGCCACGCGCCCCAGCCATTTCGTGTTATTGAACGCGCAAAAACTTCGTGATACCCAGCATATGATGCAGCAAATACTGCTGAGCCTTGTTCATGCGCTGTACGAAGGTAATCCGCAGCCGGTTTTTGCCAATACGGAAAAATTGAACGATGCTGTGGAAGAGCTGCGTCAGTTGCTGAATAACCACCATGACCTGAAGGTTGTGGAAACACCAATCTATGGTTATGTGTGGCTGAACATGGAAACGGCACATCAGCTTGAGTTGCTATCGAATCTGATTTGCCGGGCCTTGCGCAAATAATTCCTGAACTTCAGAATCATCTTGCTGCTGCTTCGATTCAGCAAGGATAAAGGGTATGATAGTGAAAAGGGATAAAAGCATTGTCATCTGCGGCAGCTATGAGTAATGTTGGCCCTAACGAATAGCGGTTGCTTAAACGAATCCGACTCTCACATTATCAGGGGTATAAAAATGGAAACTACCAAGCCTTCATTCCAGGACGTACTGGAATTTGTTCGTCTGTTCCGTCGTAAGAACAAACTGCAACGTGAAATTCAGGACGTTGAGAAAAAGATCCGTGACAACCAGAAGCGCGTCCTGTTGCTGGACAACCTGAGCGATTACATCAAGCCAGGGATGAGCGTTGAAGCAATCCAGGGCATCATCGCCAGCATGAAAGGTGACTATGAAGATCGCGTTGACGATTACATCATCAAAAATGCCGAGCTCTCCAAAGAACGCCGCGATATCTCCAAAAAGCTGAAAGCTATGGGCGAAATGAAAAACGGCGAAGCGAAGTAATTCCCGTTTTATTCAATGAGGGTTGCCCGGCAACCCTCATTGCTCATTGATTCTTATCTGTGTATCACCGTCATCATTCTCATCTGAGAACCAATCGAAATTAACAACAGCCTTCTTCTGTATGCAGCAAGGCAAAAAGTTCTGTAACTCCATTGTTATTAACTGCACTGGTTACTAACACGTTGTGCGCTCCAGCTTCCCGTAACCAACTTTTCACCAAAGATATTTGTTCCATGCTGGCTAAATCTGCTTTGGTTACTACTCCAATGACCGGGTGATTCATGGCCCGGTAGGGCGTTTTTACCTCTAATTCCTGCTTCAGCGCTGAGATTCCTGCTTGTTGCCGGAAAAGCAGGCACCTGCCGTCTGAACGGTATCGATCCGGAAGCGTATCTGCGCCATATTCTGAGCATACTGCCGGAATGGCCCTCCAACCGTGTTGACGAACTCCTGCCATGGAACGTAGTTCTCACCAATAAATAAGCGTCAATACGGTGCTCCGTTGACGCTTACTTTAATCCGTTTTCTGAGCTTAGATTTTTCTGTTCCTACCCAGACCGTGGATTTGGAATTCATTTTTTGTCAGGTCAATGCTAATCGTTAAAACGGCCATAACGCACCTCCACTGGAAGGTTTATCAGTAATATCCGGTGATGCTGCCAACTTACTGATTTAGTGTATGATGGTGTTTTTGAGGTGCTC
>ERZ1034984.158-NODE-158-length-73637-cov-44.652442_pt1 | contig 73637 bp, 63 predicted proteins | sample MGYA00520589_ERZ1034984 | MGnify/ENA primary metagenome ERZ1034984 (study PRJEB33766, sample SAMN09781790) | gut metagenome | biome: gut microbiome | host: Homo sapiens | place: Madagascar | study: EMG produced TPA metagenomics assembly of the PRJNA485056 data...
ACAGATACCACCAAATTATCCACCCAATAATTCCTAATTATCGTTACCATATTAAAAAATGAAAATTTTTTTCGGCAGCCCCCTTTACCTAGCGGCAAATTAGGTGAAGGGGAGCTTTTGTCAAAAAATATTCCCCTTTTACTGCACTTTGATAATTTCATATCTGTGCATCAGGCACATAACCGACCGGACAGAGAGCACAAGTCAGGGTACAGTTATAATTAAGTGGCCAGTATAGCAGATGTATTCGAGATTTGTAAATCTGAGTAGCCTCTTATCAAAAGGAGATAAGATTTTTTGTATGTTCATAGTACTGATAGTTAATAAATGGGAAGTGATATGAGTCAGCCCTTTTTGATTATTACAATACGAAAGTGCTAAAAGGAGTTTTGATGAAGATTTACTTTTAAATATCATAAGAAGATTGCTGAGAAAAGTGTGAAGAATATTATGTATTGTCTGTGATGATAGGAGATGGAACTAAAGAAAGAATATACGAGAATGCGTAAAATGTTTACATTATCCAGTTGTGAGCAAACTGCTAATAATTATGTAAAATAGTTATTAGAAAGGATGTCACAATTATGACTGAGAACCGTATCCGTGAGCTCCGCAGGAGCCACAACATGTCACAGGAAGTCCTTGGGACTATAATCAATACCACCCAGCAGGCGGTAAGCAAGATGGAAAAAGACACCTGCGCTATCTCCACAGACCTGCTTATTCGTATGGCAGAGTATTTTAACGTTACTACTGACTATATTCTCGGGCTGTCCGATATAAAACGGGATTTAAGCGGGCAGATCCGCATGAATCAGGAAATAGACCAGTGTTATAACATTGTACTCCGCTACAATAACCTGACGGACACGAACAAAAAGACACTCCGGTGTCTTCTCAAACGTTTGGAGCAGGCACAGTTGGAAGAAGGGGAATCAGATATAGCAGAAGAGGTACTTAAAAATGCTGAAGATAGCCATATGTGATGATGATCTTGGTTTTACGGGAAGTCTCGAGACCATGGTATTAGAGGAAAGCCGGAGCATAGGAATCCGGGTTGATACGAATGTGTTTTCCGATGGAAAGACACTTTTGAAGAGCATACAGTCCGGGGAACGATACGGACTTATTTTTATAGATATTGAAATGGAACAGGTTGACGGTATTTCTGCCGCACGGAAAATCCGTGAGACAGATCGTTCAGTGCTGTTTATATATATTTCTGGATATGACAAATATTTAAAGGAACTGTTTGAAGTGGAACCGTTCCGTTTTCTATCAAAACCGTTGGATAAAGAAAAATTCCGCAGATATTTTAAGGAAGCCTGCCAACGAATAGGAGAAACAGAAGTTTTTTTCAGTTTACATTTAACCGAGAACTCCGAAAGGTTCCTCTAAAAGATGTGGTATATTTTGAAAGTCGCAACCGCGTGGTACATATCTTCTTTGGGGACGGAAGTACAACATATTTTTATGGTAAGCTGAGTGACGTGGAAAAGGAACTGGCAGAAAGCCGAAGGTATTTTCTCCGCATCCATCAGTCATTTCTAGTGAACTATGATTACATAATAAAGATGAATTTCTATAATCTGACAATTCGTATGAACGGAAAAGAAATTAATCTAAAAATCAGTGAAGACCGACAAAGGGAGGTGCGCCGCCAGATTTGTGCAATGGCAGCGGGAAAGGCAGTCATTGAATGAAGGAATATTTTTCGCTTATACTGATCTTTCTGCTTCCAGTACTACAGCTTCTGATCATACAGAGATGCATAACGACTCTTTTGGGTTTTGGAAACAGGAAACCTATAGGTATGATAAGCTGGCTTTTATACTATGTATTTCTGGTGACAACGGGGGTTGAAGACTTATTTCCTCCACAATTCCTGCTAGTTGGAAATATTCTCATGGTGTTTATGATCAGCACTGTTACCAGAAAAAAGAGTCTGAAAAAGTGTTGTATCAGCACCCTTCTTATTTGTACAGTATGGATGGTGGTAGAAGTCATTGTGTTGCTTATCCTAGAGGCGGCCGGTATGGACGAATGCGTCATTGATGTTGCCGGAAGCTTCATATCCAAGATGTGTATGCTTCTGTTCTCTGTACTGCTTGACCGTTACACAAAGGAAAAGCAGTATGCAGAGATTTCCCTGCGATATTTTATTATAGCCCTTTTGGTGCCAGTAAGCAGTATTTATATGATGCACCACATCTTTCTTATAGCGGCATCGCATTCGGAATATTCCTTTTTCTCGGTTGTCGCAGGCATACTTCTTCTGCTTGTGAATTATGTGATTTTTATGGTATATGATCGGATTGGACAGGCAGCGGAGCTTCAGTCCCGGAACCGGCTGTATGAACAGCAATTAGACCTGTGTAGCCATCAGGCAGAAGAAAGGGAACTACATTATCTGGAACTGCGTCGGATGCGGCATGACATGAAGAATCACTTATCGGGAATTCTTGGCATGGTAAATGCCGGACAGACAAAAGAAGCCGGTGATTACATACAGAAGATGCTGGATGACGGTATCGGAACCGACGCAGACGAAATCTCCCACACTGGAAACATCGTGGTGGATTCCCTTGTGAACCATAAGTATGCTCTTGCACAAAAGGACGGCATCCAGTTTGAGGCAAGGGTATTTATTCCGTCTGTACTACCGTTCCAGAGCGGACACCTTGCCATTATCTTTGGAAACCTGCTGGAAAATGCACTTGAGGCCTGTAGGAAACTGCCACAGGAGCAGAGATATATCATACTGGAAGCTACTTATATAAAAGAAATGCTCCAGATCTGCATAAAAAATAGTAGTTCGGAGAAATTAAAAAAAGACAACAGCGGACGATACCTTACCACAAAGGAGGATAACGGCAGGCATGGAATTGGTCTTGCCTCGGTAGAACAAGCACTGGCTGATTATAATGGAGAACTGTTTACTAAGTATGAACATGGAGAATTTCAGGCATCTGCGGTGTTGTATAGTAATTCTGTAGAGGAAAAATGACGTATTATGTCGGAAATTCAACTTATAAGGTCTATAATTAGGTAAGAAATGTTATACTCCTATTTAAAAAATAGGAGGTATTCATTATGTCAAAGAAACAGGCTAATATCGCAGCAACAATTTTAGAGAAGGTAGCTCGTAATTCTGTGAAAATGGCGGCAGACAGCAGATGCATGTATGTTCTTCATCAGCCGAAGCAGCCGGCAGGAATGAAAGAATTTCGTAAATAAATTGTTGATGCAAGAGGTAAATACTGCAATATCTGTCGAGTAGAGATTACTCATGGATATGGCAGTATTTTTTTGTGAAAAATATTGTTAGTTTGTAGAGGTATTTCTAGACCGTGGTTTTGATGCACAATTGTGGGAAAATACAGAAATAGGAAACATAAAACACGATATCCTGTGGCTTGAGAGCAAAAATTGGAGAGAAAAATGGTCAGTTTTTGGCCTTTTTTAAACATGAATAGGAGGATGCGTTAGTGGAAAATGGAGTGAAATCATAAAAACTCGTTGTATAAAGAAAAACACTAGGATATAATATGGGTGTGGTCAGATGCCTTTTAGAGGATGACTATATCCAAGGAATATCCGTTACAAAAGGAGGAAGGCCATTGAATACAAAATTGAAAAATTCAGTGAAAGCGACAGATTCAAAATCACAGTATGATACGAGTGCGAAGCGTCTGTTGGGACAAAAGAGCATACTGGCACATATACTGGTAAAAACAGTAGATGAATTTAAGGGCATGAATCTCAGGGATATGGTTAACTGCATTGAGGGAACACCATATATCAGTACTGAACCTGTAGAACATGGTCTCACAAATGCAGATAGAGAAAAAATGGAGAAAGACTGGTTGGCTTTAACACGGAAAATGAGGAGGTTAATGAAGGCCTGGTAAGATTTGATATTGTTTTTTATGTATGCATGAAAAGTGGTTTGTCATAGATCATCATAAATGTGGAAGCACAGAAGGATGAGCCGAAGAAATATGAAATCTTAAATCGGGCAATCTTCTATGTGAGCAGATTGATCTCGTCACAAAAAGAGCGTGATTTCGAGAATTCCGGCTACGATGATATTAAGCGTGTATATTCCGTTTGGGTATGTATGAACATGGATGAGAACAGTATGAGTCATGTGAATCTTACAAAAGAAGATATAATCGGCTCTTATGAATGGAAAGGAAATTTCGATCTGCTGAATATCGTAATGATTGGATTAGCAAAGAAACTGCCGGAACATGACGAGACATATGAACTGCACCGTTTGTTAGGAACATTGCTTTCACAGGAACTTACAATAGATGAAAAACTAAACATAATCGGAAATGAATACGATATTCCTATTGAGGAAACCTTAAGGAAGGATGCGAGCGTTATGTATAATTTGGGTCAAGGAATTGAAGAAAAGGGTATTGCAATAGGAGAGGCAAGAGAAAAGGCACAAATTATTCTTAATATGTACAAGAATGGTTTCACAGCAGAACAGATAGCATCAGCTACTAATAAGGATATAGAGGAAGTAAAGGCAATTATTGAAGGGAAAGAACCAGCCCTTGTATAAAGCTATGAGAGAAAGGAGAGCCTTTGAGTTTGGATAACTTGGAGGCTTTTGTTATACAAGTTTTTTTACAATATGAGATACAGCTGAATTATCTGAGAATATAAGAATAAAATTTTTTTGTGGAGAGTTTCAGAGTGAAGATGTGAGAGATATGTCAAACTTGAGTCAAGGAATAAAAGAAGATGGAATTGCAATTGGACAGACAAGGGAAGAAAAAATTATTCTTAATATGTACAAGAAAAGCTTTACAGTAGGGCAGATAGCATCAGCGACTGGTAAGAATATAGAAAAAGTGAAGGTAATTATTGTAGGAAAAGAGCCTGTACTTGTATAAAGTCAGTGTTAGAAAATGCATCTAAATTATTCTATTACCACATGTGGAGACGGTGGTAATGCTTTCCTACAAAAGACTGACAGTGTAATCAACGTAAAAGTAGAGTTTAGAAAAGATAAAGTGCTGCTTGATAACATTGCCAGAAGGATCGAAGCGTATAAGCAAAAAGAGCGAGTTAAATACAAAAAAAGAGTACATAGAAGTGAGGTATGGCTTCAAAATAAATACCTCATATATCGCAGAGGTAAAGAGGGAGTTAGGATTGCTGATGGATGATAGTACAAATGAGGTAGAAAAATTGAAACAGCTGAGGAAACATTTGACAGCGGAGAAAGTGGAAGCAATAAAGAATGCTTCAAAATTATATAGATATATTGGCTTTGAAGGCAGGTGAATGATGAATATAAAAATATAACGAATGGGCTATAATATCTATATAGAAAATAAGGATGAGTTAAAAAATGAGGTGAGAAAATGGAAAAGAATAAGTTGATTAAAAAGGTATGGTGGTTGTGTTCGGCGGTGAATAGCTGTGTAGAGCGTTTTTCTGCTTTTTTACATATTATTATAATATTTATAGTGCTAATTATTTGCTCCCAAGCCGTAGCATTTAGTATTGTTTATTTACAACTTTTATCCGAAAAAGATATAAGTATGATATGTTTTCGATATATAAATATATGGAGTATTTTGCCTTCAAAAGAAATAACAAATGAATCGATCTATTCTGATTTTAATAACGTTAAAATGAAAATTGAATTTTTGATGAATATATCTATTGCTTTAAGCGGGATATTACTATCTTTAGTTACTTTTATTTCTTATTTTAGAAAAAATGTTGATTTCAGAAGAAAGTCATGCTTTAGGAAGAAAGAAATTTTTAATACAGGAGAAGATGATGTGCAAATAATGTGCGAGTTCTTCAAAGGGGCAAACTTTGTTGCTGTTTATTCACATTCTTTTGGATGGCTTAAAAAAAGCGGGGAAATTAGAGAAGTTTTGACAGAGTTATCAAATAAAAATAAACTCAAATTGTATACGGGAGATGATTTAGTTAGTGTCCAAAAGCGTTTACAGAATGATTGTGCCCCTAATTTGATAAAATGTATTCAAAAATCAGAAGTTCCTTTGAGATTTTCTTATATTGAGCGTAACAATGCAAAATATTTACTTTATAGGCAAGAAGAAGAGAATCACATATATGTCATAAGTGTACATGAAAATAGAGAGAGTCAGTATTTGCTCCAAGTAATTTCGCAGCTAGTAAAATAATTAAATAAGAGGAAGGATATATGGCAGATATTAATAGATATATTAGTTGTGTATTTGATGAAATAAGGGGTGAATTAAAGGAGTATTACATCTTTAAAGAAAAAATAGAGATTAATGATTATTTATTGAAAATATTTTATGAGATGTGGGGAAAGTATATGAAAGCTAGTAAGCTCGATTATGATCCTATTGCTTCGTCTTTCAATAAAGTTTATTTTTGGAAGAATTTATTGAAAAGTTTGATTTTTTTTGATAAATTTTATAATTTGATTGGTAATTCTATTTTAGATGTCGGTTGTGGGGCAGCTCCGGTAAGTATTGCCATTACTAAGCTGATGAAGAAAAGAAAAGAGGAAAATATATCTGTTTCTTTAATAGATAAAAGTAAAAATCAGTTATGTATTGCAAGAGATATAACACAAATTATGTCTATTAATGTAAAATCTTATACAGAAGGTTTCTTTGAGATGTCAGATGAAGATTATAGTGAATTAGTGGTTTTTTCATATTTTTTTTGTGAACAGAAAAGTGATTTTTTAAAAATATTGTTTAATAACAGAAAGAAATTTTCTGGTGGGTTTGCTTTTATTGATTATCGTGATAATATAGTAAAAATTGAAAAATATTTTAGAGAGAATGGAGATAATGGAATAGAGTCTGCTTTTTTAAATTACTCAGTTCCTAAAATAATATCAGAGCTTATTTATGATTCGGAGGTAAAGGTATATGGTTGTTTCTATAAACCATAAGCAAAGGGTAGAAAATTATTTTATTGCTTGGAAAAATTATGATATTGATCTACTCAAGTCTATTTTTACTCAATCGGCTAAATATATTATTAGGAGAAAAAAAGTATATAACGGAATTGAAGAGATTATAAAGTATTGGGAGAGAAATAAGGAACGCCAAAAAAATATTGAATTACATTGGAGAATACTTAATTCTAGTTTTCAATGTGAAGTTGTGGAATTTGGTGCTTATTTTTGGGATATGGAAAGCAAAATGTACACAAAGATAAATGGGCAAATTATTTTTAAATACGATTCTAATAATCAAATCACCAGTTTGACAGAGTCTTATAAAAAAAGAATAACAAAATAGTTAATATTATAGATTTGGCATTACAGAAATTTGTGGGAAAAGGGTTATGCTGTAAAAATAATGCCACAATTTCCTTGATTTTGTGGGGACATGTTTCGATTTGATATGCATGTGGAGAACTGTGTGTGGCTATGCAAGGCCGATATCTAGAAAACCTTGATTTTACATTTTGTATTTACACCAAATGAGGAAAATGTACTGGAAAAGGAGTTAAAAAGGAAATTCCAGTTAGTGTCGGAATAGAACTGGTAGCGATGGATATGTTAAGAAATGGCAAATTTATGGGAAAAATTACATTTTTGACTGTAAAAGCTGAAAGAGTTTTTTACTTTATAGGAAATTTTTTAAATCGTCAGAAATAGTGTATAATGGACTGGAAATAAAAATGATATAGCAATGGCTTAGGAGACTGCACTATCTGACTATAGAGAAAAAATAATTATGAGCATGGATTATCCATATTCCATAACTTTTCGACATTGCTCAAATAGTGCGTTTTTTATGGTAAACTTCTAAAATCAGTATAAAAATACCATACTTGGAACAACAGAGAGGATCGTATCCGAAGGAGAGCAGGATGTATTGCCGCCAGTCCTGAACAGAACGCAGGAAACGTTGTTTTTCAGCAGAAATACATTTAAGGAGCTTTTTTCTTGCTTATAATGTTTTGTATATATCCCATAGTGGGGAACTATTTTTAAATGTTTTTTCAACTAACGTTATTGATCCTGCAAACATTGGGAATAAAACCTGATGTTCGAAATAAACGTAGGGTAAAGTTTTTGTAGGAAAAGTTAATAGAAAAAAGAAAGAAAGCACCGGGATCCTGTGTTAGGATTGAAGTTGACAAGACAAAAATCCAAGGAGGGTGCTTTCATGATTACCAGTATACAACACTTTTGCGAGAATGGGGTAAAAAATTTAACAGATATTTTTAAAACCTATACAGACGACCTGACAAAGATTGCAGAAATGGTCTATGGTGTGACGGATGAGGTGGCCAGACTTGGATGCAGCATGATAGCAGAAGAATGGGAATCTTATGATGAACTTCTGAGGGAAAGAAAGGATCTGCGACGGGGCTGGTACATTGTCCGGAGAGATGAAACTTCCCTGCTGACCAGCCTCGGAGAAGTGGTATATCACAAAACTCTGTTCAAAAATGTTGCTACCGGTGAATCCTGTTACCTTCTGGATCAGCTGATGGGGCTGGAGCATCATGCCAGGATAACTGAAGATGCAGAAGCAAGGATTCTACAGGAAGCATCCGAGAGCAGCTACCGGAAAGGTGGCGCCAGTGCCAGCATAAACGGTGAATCCATAAGCAAAGAAGCTGTAATGAACAAGTTGCACAGGCTGGAGTTCCCTGTCCTGAAGGCTGAGGAAAAGAAAGAACTGAAAACACTTTACATAGATGCAGATGAAGACCATGTAGCCCTTCAGTATCTGGAAAAGAAGGGGGATATCAGGAAGCCCCGCATAAATACCGTAATGTCCTGGATCATATACGTTTATGAAGGTGTGGAAGGTGATGAGGAAGGACGTCCCCGGCTGATAAATCCGCGGTATTTCTGAGGCATTTATGATGGACAGGAAGCGATCAGCAGGCTTTGGACAGAAGTATTGGATTATCTGAATGAGGCTTATGATCTGGATGCTGTTGACAGAGTTTATATCAATGGGGATGGAGCGACCTGGATACGTACAGGAGAAAAGATCATTCCGAAGTCTAAGTTTGCCCTTGATAAATATCACATGCATAAATACATCATAGCGGCAACATCCCACCTGGAAGACTCAGCGGAGGATGCCAGGGGTGAAATATACAGAGCCATTCACAGAAAGAAAAAGTGGATGGCAGAGGGAGCCTTTGACCGGATCATAGGAATCACAGACAAAGAAACAAAACGAAAGGCAGTGGAACAGGCGAAGGCATACATACTGGGGAACTGGTCTGGAATCATGATTGCCATGAAATCCGGGGACAGCAATGTAAGATGTTCCGCAGAAGGGCATGTGAGCCATGTGTACGCAGACAGGATGAGTTCAAGACCATTGGGATGGTGCAGAACCGGGGCAGATAAGATGTCCCGGTTAAGAATCTACCGTCAAAATCAGGGAAATATGCTGGAACTGGTGAGATATCAGAAGAAAGAAATGAAACAGGTGGCTGGGGTAGAGGAGATCATCTATTCGGCAACAGAAATGATGAGGATGGAGAAAGCTAACAAACGAAAACTGGGAGTACTGGCAGATCTGCCAGTGTATGACATTCCCTACCCGCAGATCAAAAAGATAGCGGCGCTGAAAAATCACATTTGGGGTTTGTAAAAAGGGACAAAAAGGTTATAATGATGGAGAAAACTTTGATTCTGAAACATATCTCAGGGATGCTCTGTCTATTAATTTCCTACAGTAAATTTACCCGAACAAACAAAGAAACTGCCTTGCTATTGGAAAACTGTCCTGCTAAAATAGAAGCAGGTGGGATGCTAGATATTATTATGGCAACCAAAAGAGAACAGGTAAGAAAGTTACATCCCTACGCTATCACACCAACCAAGACCGAAAGTGGCAGGTGGCAGACTACCTACCGGGACAGTAACAACAAGCGTATTAGTATCAAAGCACAGACTGAAAATGAACTGTTGGACAAGTTGGTAAAAATCTACTTTTCCAACCAGCACTTTGACAAATTAACATTCTATGGACTCTACCAAGAGTGGCTTGCATATAAGAAAACAGTTGTAAACAGCCAGAACACCATCAAACGCCATGAACAGCATTACAGGAAATACTTTGAGACTTCCCTGTTACACGAACGCAGGATTAAATATCTGGATGAACTGACACTGGAATCCGAGTGCAACCGCATTATCCGTGATTTCAAAATGAGCCGCAAGGAATGGGGCAACGTGAAAGGTATCCTAAACGGGATGTTTGATTTTGCTGTCAGAAAACATTACTTGGATACTTCCCCCATGAACAATGTTACGATTTCCGTTAAGTTCCGACAGGTAGTAAAAAAGACTGGAAAGACAGAGACTTACAACACGGAAGAGTTGGCACAGTTAAATAACTATCTGGACGGAATGTATGCGGAGACAAACGACGCAGTATTTCTGGCGGTTAAGTTGAATTTTATGCTTGGCTTGCGTGTCGGTGAACTGGTAGCCTTGAAACCGGGTGACATTGAAAATGATATGATTCATGTGATCCGTGAGGAAATCAGAGATCAGACCACAAATACCTATGAGGTTGTGGAGCATACAAAGACCAACACAGACCGTTTTGTGGCTTTAGTATCCAAGTCAAAAAAAATCTTGGATATGTTGGATTCACATGGGGAATATCTATTCATGCGTGGCAGTGAACGGATCACCTCCAGACAGGTGGCTTATGTTCTGGAAAAATACGCTGAACGCAACAGTCTCAACGTCAAGAGTACTCACAAAATGAGAAAAACTTATGCATCCAGACTGAATGCCTGTGGTATTCCACTGGATTACATCCGGGAATCACTTGGACACAGCAATCTGAACACAACTTTGGGATATATTTACAATCCACTCACAACGGAAGAGACACAGAATTTATTAGAAAAAGCGTTGTAGAATCAGCTGTCTACAGCTGTCTACAACTTCATGCAGACACAAAAAGAGCGGAAACCCTGTAAAATCAAGGCTTCCGCTATAAATAAAAGAAGCGCGAGACGGGGATCGAACCCGCGACCCCCTCCTTGGCAAGGAGGTGCTCCACCGCTGAGCCACTCGCGCATGTCTTACAGACAAGATATAATATACTATACGGTGTTCTAAATGTCAACAGAAAAAGTGTGCATCTTTTTAAATAATTGCATATACAATTCATAAAATAATTAAATGACAGAAGCAGTGCTACAAGGGAAATGCTTAGTGCAGCAGTTTCTTCCGCAGCCATCCGGAGAATTTTTGTTCCACAACGATCCAGGACAGGTAAGCCAGCCCGATACTCAGCGCCACACTTAAGATCACCCCGATGACAGACATTACAGAGAGGGTGGAGAAGTCGAACACCGCCCGGTCTAAGAACATTACCGGATAGTAATGCACCAGATACAGGGAATAACTGATATTTCCCATAAGGATGAAAAAGCGGGGCAGAGAGAGCTTCCGTCCGGTCAGGAAAGCTAAAACCAACAGTACAAATGCCGGAAGTCCCCACAGCGGAAGCCTGCGGAAACCGATCACATTGATCCTGGGGGTGAAAAATGCCAACAGACAAAAAATTACCGGAATGCCTACCGCAGACAGCACACTTACAGCCATAGGAAACGGATGCTCCAAATGCCTGTGATATAAAAAACGCAGCAGATAATAGGCGAGGATTCCGAAAATGAATTCCAGCATGACAGGATCGCCGTAAAAAATAAGAACAGGAGAAAGTAACCCGCCTATCGGAGACTGCCAGGAGGAAATCACCGGAGCGCATATCTGAACTGCCCCTACCAGAACGACCAGAAATGCACTGCAGATCAGGCCGCGGTATTTCATGCTGATATGAAAGGCAATGAAAAATAACAGATAGAACAGCATTTCACAGTTGATAGTCCATCCGATCCGCACCAGAGGCTGGATAATTCCACCACCGATATCAAAAGGAATAAACAGCAGGCTCTTGACCAGGTAGGAAAGATTGTGCCTGGTCTGCTGGAACATGGACGGGAATAAAAGCAGCATTGCGTAAGTGCCGAACGTCATCAGATAATACAGCGGCAGAATCCGGATCAGACGTTTTCGGAAGAAGTATTTTGTACTTTTTTCCGTGGTGAACATGATCATAAACCCACTGATGCAGAAAAATATGTCTACCCCGAAGGCACCGAAATTTAAGAAACGGACATGTTGAAACACCACAAAAAGAGCAGCCAGACCGCGTAAAGCCTGGATGCTGTCAAAATGCAGATCTTGAAATCTCTTGTTTATTGCGATATTTTCCATAAAAATCATACCTTTTTCTTACTTATTTCCGAAATATATTCTCATTCTAACATTTTTTTATAGAATAGGGAAACATTTTATCTATTCCGTAAAATAACTTGCGCACCGGGGTATAAAATAATACAATGATAAGGAGTAAAGCATTGGGGAATTGACAGGATGGAACAAATATGAGTGTAGACAGACAGCAGATGTTAGAGACAGCAGAACGGTTAAACAAACAGATGGCAGATGGGATCCCATATACTTGGGAGACACTGGAACAGGCATTGTCCTTTGTGACGGAGAAGAGGGATAGGGGAATCCATGGAAGGATCTGTTATTTCGCAGCATTTTATCATCTGGATGCAGGGAATCAGGAACAGTGTCTGAAGTATCTGGACGAAAGCGTGAGATGCCTGCTGGGAACGGATCAGGAGATTCACGTAGCCAGGGTCTATAATATGATCGGTATCGTGGCACATATGCAGAACAATCTGTCTCTGGCCATGGAACAGTATGGCAGGGCATTGGATTATACAGCGAAATACAACGATAAGATGGTACATAGTATAGTATTAAGTAATATGGCGGATGCATATTATCTTATCGGAGTCTATGACAGAGCTGTGCAGTGTTATAGAGAATGCATCCGTGAATTTGAAAAAGCAGGTGATGACAGCATTTACAGCCGGATCAATTTCCGGAAAATGTTGTCAGAGTACGGCTGTTGTCTGCTGCATCTGGATATGGAGCAGGAGGCAATGGAGGTATGCCGCAAATTGGAAGAAACCGGAAAAAGCGAAGAGATCGTTCGGGGAACGAGACTTGCAGCGAATGTGTTTTTCACGTATCTGGCAGAAAGTGAAGGACACCGGGAAAAAGCAGCAGACCATGTAAGACAGGCTGTGATGGCATTGGAAGATATGCGTCAGGTGTCTTCCGAATATGACAGTATACAGAATCTCCTCCAATATGTGGAAAAGACCGGTAATATAGAATTGCTGCAGGAGATATTGGATTGTCTGGAGCCCAAGGCGGCAATTGAACAGAATAGGAGTCTGCTGTTGCAGCTTTTATTGTTACGGCTGCGCTATTGTAGTGCACAAATGCCCATAGAGGAATTCCGTCAGGCTGCAGAGACTTTTTTCCACATCAAGGAAAGCAGCGAAATGATCGAGAGCAATCAGGTCATGTATATGCTGGAGCTGCGTAAGCGTCTGCAGGCGGCGGAAGAGGAACAGCGCGAGCAGACGAAGAAGAGAAACAAATTACTGTATCAGTCTGAGCATGACGAATTGACAGGGCTGTACAACAAGAGAAGTCTGAACCGTTATCTTGAGGATGTTTTTGAAGCCTGCAAATTAAATGAGAAAGAACTGGGAATTCTATTTTTGGATATTGACTATTTTAAACAGCTAAATGACCGGTACGGGCATGGAAAAGGGGATGAAGGAATCTGTGCAGTGGCAGATACGTTGAAAAGAATATTCCCGGAGGACTATGTGGCTCGTTATGGAGGGGATGAATTCCTGGTAGTAATGCCGGAGCGTGATCTGACCTATGCAATGGAACATGCGGAATCGTTGTGTGCCGGTATCCGGGAATACAAAATTCCCAATGAAGATTCCGAATTGGAACCGTGGCTTACGATTTCTGTAGGTGGTGTCTGTGCTATTCCGAGGGAACCAAACCGAGTGTGGGATTTCCTGTCTGCAGCGGACAATACATTGTATGAACAGAAGAAAGAACAAAAAGGGAAAGTTCGTTTTTATCAGGGAGAGGGAAAATATTTATAAGAAACATTTATAGAAATGATCAAAAAGGAATTTAATAGCAATGGAGAATAAACAATACACGACCCGCGAACTGTTTCGCAAATTTGCACCTTATTTTAAAAAATATCGTTTTACCCTGTGCATGGATCTGTTCTGTGCGGCACTGACTACGGTCTGTGAACTGGTACTGCCACTGATCATGCGCTATATTACCAATGAGGGGCTGCGGGATCTGGCTGCCCTGTCGGTGAAGACCATATTTACGCTTGGCATTTTGTATTTCGGACTTCGTATCGTGGACTGCATCGCCGGCTACTATATGTCCGATATGGGACACGTCATGGGAGCGAAGATCGAGACGGACATGCGCAGAGATGCGTACAATCATTTGCAGAAACTGTCCAATACCTACTATAACAATACCAAGGTCGGTCAGATCATGGGGCGGATCACCAATGACTTATTCGATGTGACAGAATTCGCCCATCATTGCCCGGAGGAATTTTTCATTGCCGGGATCAAGACGGTGATCTCTTTTGTCATTCTGGCAAATATCAATCTGCCGCTGACTTTGATGATCTTTTTATGTGTACCGCTTATGTGCGGCGTGTGCATGATCCTGAATTTCCGGATGCGGAGCGCTTTCCGTAAGCAGCGCAATCAGATCGGCGAACTGAATGCCCGGATCGAGGACAGCCTCTTAGGACATAAGGTCGTTAAGGCATTTACCAACGAAGAGGTGGAAAATGATAAGTTCGAGAAGGACAACGGTACTTTCCTGGACATCAAAAAGCTGACCTACCGCTACATGGCGGCATTTAATACCACAGTCAAGCTGTTCGACGGACTGATGTATCTGGTAGTCCTGGTGGCAGGCGGTATCTTCATGGTAAGAGGTAAGATAGCCGCAGGTGATCTGGTGGCATATATGCTGTATGTGTCCACACTGATCGCAACGATCCGTCGTATCATTGAATTCGCCGAGCAGTTCCAGAGGGGTATGACCGGCATCGAGCGTTTTCTACAGATCGTGGATGCGGATATCGAGATCTTTGACGAACCGGATGCGGTCGAACTGAAAGATCCGAAGGGAGAGATCTCTTTTGAAAAAGTAAGCTTTGAATATCCGGATGATCACAATAAGGTATTTACGAATCTGAACCTGCAGATCCATGCGGGGGAAAAGGTGGCGATCGTCGGACCCTCCGGTGGAGGAAAGACGACACTGTGCAATCTGATCCCCAGATTCTATGATGTCTCGGAAGGAAAGATCCTGCTGGACGGTCAGGATATCAAGCATTTTACGTTGAAGAGCCTGCGGGGCAATATCGGTATCGTACAGCAGGATGTATATCTGTTCTCCGGTACGATCTATGAAAATATTTCCTATGGACGTCCGGGAGCTTCCAAAGAAGACGTGATCGAGGCGGCAAAACGCGCCGGAGCACATGATTTTATCATGGATCTGAAGGATGGTTATGATACTTATGTGGGAGAGCGGGGCGTGAAGCTGTCCGGGGGACAGAAGCAGCGGATCAGCATCGCCAGAGTATTTCTGAAGAATCCGCCCATTATCATACTGGATGAGGCTACTTCCGCACTGGATAATGAGAGTGAATTTGCGGTGGCGAAGTCCTTAGGAGAGCTGTCGGAGGGACGCACGACCCTGACCATAGCCCACAGACTATCCAGTATCCGCAATTCGGACCGGATCCTGGTGCTGACGGACGATGGTATCGTGGAGGAAGGCGATCACGACCAGCTCATGGAGCAGAAGGGAATTTATTATCAGTTCTACGAAACAGCCAATGCTTTAAAATAACATTATAAAAACGGAGGTAGAGCTATGAAACTTGTGTTTGTGGGGGCAGACCATGAAGTAACCGGAAGCTGTCATTATCTGGAGGTTGCCGGAAAACATATTTTAGTGGACTACGGTATGGAGCAGGGTGTCAATGTATTTGAAAATGTGCCGCTGCCGGTGGCGGAATCCATGATCGATTATGTATTCCTGACTCATGCTCATGTGGATCATTCGGGTCTTCTACCGCTTCTGTATGCCAGAGGCTTCAGAGGACAGATCTATACCACGGATGCTACGGCGGATCTGTGTAGCATTATGCTGCGTGACTGTGCACATATCCAGAGTGCCGAAGCGGAATGGAAGAATCGTAAGGCAAAACGTTCTGCGAATAATGCAGTGGTGGAGCCACTGTATACCATGGAGGATGCAGATGGTGTGATCCGCCGGTTCGTTCCCTGCCATTACAATACGATCGTGGAAGTATGCGAGGGAGTAAAAATCCGTTTTACGGATATCGGACATCTGCTGGGTTCTGCCAGCATCGAAGTCTGGCTGACGGAGGACGGCAATACGAAAAAAATCGTATTTTCCGGCGATATCGGCAACAAGCACCAGCCGTTACTTAAGGATCCGACACCTACGAAGGAAGCGGATTATGTCGTGATGGAGTCTACCTACGGTGACAGACTGCATCCGAAGGATAAGCTGGATTATGTGGCAGAACTGACCAAGGTGCTGCAGGAGACCTTAGACCGGGGCGGTAACGTGGTGATCCCGTCTTTTGCTGTGGGCCGTACCCAGGAGATTTTGTATTTCCTGCGGAAGATCAAGGTAGGGCGCCTGGTAAAGGGTCATGAAGATTTCCCGGTGTATGTGGACAGTCCCATGGCGGTAGAGGCTACCGGTATATTCCAGGAGAACAGGTGGGAATGCTTCGATGATGAGGCGATGGAATTCGTAAAAGAGGGCATTAATCCCATTGCTTTTTCAGGATTAAAGCTGTCTATCACCAGTGAGGAATCCAAGGCCATCAACTTTGACGAGACACCTAAGGTCATTATCTCCGCATCCGGTATGTGTGATGCAGGACGTATCCGGCATCATCTGAAGCATAATCTGTGGAGACCGGAGTGTACGATCCTGTTCGTCGGTTATCAATCGGTGGGAACACTGGGCCGGGCACTGGTAGAGGGTGCTGACGAGGTGAAGCTGTTCGGTGAGACGGTTTCAGTGCGCGCCGAGATCCGGAAAATGACGGGACTGAGCGGTCATGCGGATAAGGAAGGTCTGATCGACTGGATCCAGGCCTTTGAAGAAAAGCCGAAGAAGGTGTTCGTGGTACATGGAGAAGACAGCGTATGTACCGGATTTGCCGAATGCCTGAAGATGGAGTATGGGCAGAGAGCCTATGCTCCTTACAGCGGTACAGAGTTCGATCTTGCAGTCAATAAGTTCACCTATGAGGCAGCACCTGTTGCTGTGCAGAAAAAGACGAAGCCTGCTACCGGAGTCTTCGAACGACTGCTTGCCTCTGCGAGACGCTTACTGGCACTGGTTACGAAGAGCGAGGGTGTCATGACCAACAAGGATATGGCGAAGTTCGCGGACCAGATCAATTCCCTGTGCGACAAGTGGGAAATATAAACTTTCCCATAGAAGGCATGAAGGCCTGCTTGCAGGCAAGACGTGCCTTCTATGAGGAAAGTAAACAACCCTGAGTAAGTAGGGCGATAGCCCGGATTACGAAGGGGTGTACGGTTTCGAGAGCGCGAAGCGCGGAGAAACCGTTTATATTTAAGAGAGAACGATATAATAAGGAGACAACATGAGTTTAGCGGATCATATTTTTATCGATATGTGCAATGACATTTTAACCAACGGTACCAGCACGGAGGGCGAGAAAGTGCGCCCCCACTGGCCGGACGGCACTCCTGCCTACACCATTAAGAAATTCGGAGTGGTGAACCGGTACGACCTGTCAAAGGAGTTCCCAATCCTGACCTTACGTCGGACGGCATTAAAATCCGCCACAGATGAGATGCTGTGGATCTGGCAGCGCAAGTCCAACAACATTCATGATTTAAACAGCCACGTCTGGGATGAGTGGGCAGATGAAAACGGTTCGATCGGTAAGGCATACGGCTATCAGATGCAGGTGAAGCATCAGTATAAGGAAGGCATGATGGATCAGGTGGACCGTGTGATCTACGACTTGAAGAACAATCCCTTCAGCCGCCGGATCATGACTAATATCTATGTGCATCAGGATCTGCACGAGATGAATCTGTATCCCTGTGCATATAGTATGACCTTTAACGTGACGCAGAAGGCGGGAGAGGACAGGCTGACATTGAATGCCATTTTAAACCAGCGTTCCCAGGATGTGCTGGCGGCCAACAACTGGAATGTGGTACAGTATGCGGTGCTGGTGCATATGCTGGCACAGGTCTGCGATATGAACGTGGGCGAGCTGGTGCATGTCATTGCGGATGCCCATATCTATGACCGCCATGTGGATGCCATTAAGGAACTCATCTGTAGAGAGCCTTTCCCGGCACCGAAGTTTTGGCTGAACCCGGAGATCAAGGACTTCTATCAGTTCACGCCGGATGATGTGAAGCTGGAAGGTTATCAGACCGGCGAACAGATCAAAGATATTCCCATAGCAATCTGATTTCGAGAGTGCAAGGCACGAAGAAATCGATTATTCTAAGGAGGACAATATGAATTTAATCGTAGCAGTAGACAGTAACTGGGCGATCGGCAGCAAGAATGAACTGCTGATCCGCATCCCCAATGATCATAAGCATTTCCGCGAGGAGACCACCGGTAAGGTCGTCGTTCTGGGACGTAAGACCTTAGAGACGTTTCCCCAGGGAATGCCTTTAAAGAACCGTACCAACATCATCTTATCCAAAGATCCGAATTATCAGGTGAAGGATGCCATCGTGGTACACTCCATCGAGGAGCTGCTGGAAGAACTGAAAAAATACGACGAAGAGAATATCTATATCATCGGCGGAGAGAGTATTTACCGCCAGATGCTGCCTTACTGTGACGTGGCCCATGTGACGAAGATTGACCATGCCTACGAGGCGGATGCCTATTTCCCGGATCTGGACAGTGATCCTGAGTGGGAGATTACCGCAGACAGTGACGAGCAGGTCTATTTTGACATTACCTATCAGTTCTTAAAGTACGAGCGCAAGAAAGCCTGAGTGCGGAAAACGATGAAAAAGAAGATATATTTGGCAGTTACGGTTTTACTGCTTACTCTGGCAGGAATATATGTGGCAGCCAGAATGATTCTGTGGGGTGGTCCCGTAAGTTTTCGCAGTTATGTGTTGTTACTGGGGGATCTGCTGTGTCTGCTGCTTCTCCTGTTTTATGTATATCTGAGAGTACCCATCAGGCTGCACCGGAAAATACGGGACAAGTGGGGAACTCCCGGGAAATGGGAGTGGCTGGAGGATATCGGCATTGCTTTGTGGGCAGTGCTGTGCCTGATCGTCACGTTTGCCGGAATTGCCTGGATTTGGTTTGAAAATGACATCCCTTCGGAGACGCGGCTCACAGAGAACCTGATCAGTGTGGAAGAGATGGAGTTCCCGGACAGGCACTGGTATTCCTACTGGCGTCCGGAGGGCGTGCTGTTTCGGAGAGAGACGGAGCTTGCCGGTGAGGATTACATTACTTATCTGACGGAATTGATGGACAAGGAAGAAAATACCCACCCGGAGGATGCAGAAACGGTAGCAAAGCAGGCGATGGAAGAACAGTGGCTTGCGGAATACTATGCGTCGGAGACGGAAACCGCGGAAGATGTACAGGATCCCTTAGAGCCTTACGCACAGGCAGTATATGATGCTGTGCTGCAACAACAGGGCTTTTCCTTCGAAGTCTGCTACAATGCCAAAGGCAATTTCTATCTGCAGCTGGGAGAACAGGAGCAGGCGGGAAAGACCTATGCATACACGCTGGTCTACAATCGTACCTCGCAGAACGGAAAATGTGAGATTTTCGTGCTGTACCGGAATCCGGAAGAGAATCTGTCCACAGAGGCAGCACAGATCGTGGAGTTTTATGCGGTCCGCAGTGAAGATCTGCAGGTCATTGCGGGGGATAAGACCGGATGGTCAGTGGTAGCGAACAGTGCATATCAGGAAGCTACCGGAGAAAAATAATTGTAGTGAATTTAATTTGAGTTTTCAGCTAAAAGGAGAAATGAGCCACATTTTCGCTGAAAAAAGCACTGGAAAGCATAAATGTGTATATTGACTTTTATTACAAATGGTATAATAATGAAAATCAATAAATTCTGTTAAGAGAAATCAACAGGCAGAGTGGTAAACCGAGGAAAGAAGGAATACAAAATGGAAAAGAAGAACATTGACTGGGGTAATATCGGTTTCGGTTATATCCCTACGGATTACAGATATGTGTCCAATTACAAGGATGGCAAATGGGATGACGGTCAGCTGACCCAGGACCCCAACATCGTATTAAATGAGTGCGCAGGTGTACTGCAGTATGCACAGACCGTATTCGAGGGCCTGAAGGCATACACCACAGAAGACGGACATATCGTAACCTTCCGTCCTGACTTAAACGGTGAGCGTCTGGAGTCTTCCGCAGCAAGACTGGAGATGCCTATTTTCCCCAAGGAGCGTTTCGTGGAAGCTGTTACTGAGACGGTTAAGGCGAACGATGCTTTCGTGCCTCCTTACGGCAGCGGCGCAACTCTGTACATTCGTCCTTATATGTTCGGCAGCAACCCTGTCATCGGTGTAAAGCCTGCGGATGAGTATCAGTTCCGTATCCTGTGCACCCCTGTAGGACCTTATTTCAAGGGCGGCGTTAAGCCTTTGACCATCCGTGTCACCGACTTTGACCGTGCGGCACCTCACGGAACCGGTCACATCAAGGCTGGTCTGAACTACGCTATGAGCTTACATGCTATCGTATCCGCTCACAAGGAAGGCTACGATGAGAATATGTACCTGGATGCTGCTACCCGTACCAAGGTAGAGGAGACCGGCGGTGCGAACTTCCTGTTCGTTACCAAGGACAACAAGGTCGTAACTCCCAAGTCCGACAGTATCCTTCCTTCCATCACCCGTCGTTCTCTGGTATATGTTGCCAAGGAATATCTGGGACTGGAAGTAGAAGAGAGAGAAGTATACCTGGATGAAGTAAAAGACTTCGCAGAGGCTGGTCTGTGCGGTACCGCAGCAGTTATCTCCCCTGTTGGTAAGATCGTTGACCACGGCAAAGAGATCTGCCTGCCCAGCGGCATGACCGAGATGGGACCTGTCACCAAGAAACTGTATGAGACCCTGACCGGTATCCAGATGGGCAGGATCGAAGCTCCTAAGGGCTGGATCCATGTGATCGAGTAATCGCTGACAGAAGGCTTGGAATAGTTTAAAACAGGATAATCAGAAAATGCGTGTGGATCATCTCTGCACGCATTTTTTTTGCTTGCGATGAGCCGGAGTTTGATGTAAAATGTAAGTGCTTACATAAAAATGTTACTTAGCAGCCACATGAGCAGATAGCAAGAAAAGAGAACGATAAATGCAGATCAATGACCGTATGGAACAACTACATAATGCAGTCTCACAGACTTACACTGCAGTGGAGCCGGACGGTCCCGGGAACTGTGGGAAGCAGGAAAGGGGCAGAAGCAGAGAGATTGTCTGTGAACATTTTCTGGATGTCTATGTGGATGAGCAACTGACATTTCGTCTGACCTGCACAGCCACACATCTGCCGGAGCTGATACTGGGGAGACTTTTCACGGAAGGCTGGATTGAAAGCGTCCGGGATGTGGAGAGCATTACAATCTGCGAGAGCGGTAGAAGTGCGAGAGTTTTTCTGCAGGAAAATTTACGGGGAAGCGACAGACAGATAGCGACAGACAGAGAGGCTTCCTGTTGCATCGGGAATCTTACTTTTCTGGAAAAAAACGGAAAAAGACAGTTACGGGAATTACCCGGGACAGAATGGCAGAATGCGTGGGTATTTGCCCTGGCGGAAGAATTCGCCGGAGACAGTAAGCTTCACAGACAGACCGGAGGAACCCACAGCTGTTATCTCGGAGTAAGAGACAAATGCGTATGCCGCATGGAAGATATCGGAAGACATAACGCATTGGATAAATGTATCGGCTATGCACTTTTGGAACAGCTGGAATTGTCCGAGTGCATTTTGTTTACTACGGGGCGGGTTCCTACGGACATGGTACAGAAGGTGATCGCTGCCGGGATTCCGGTGCTGGCGTCCAAGGCAGTACCTACAGATCAGGCAATAGAGCTTGCAAAAAAGTACCGGCTGAATCTGATCTGCAGAGCCTGGCCGGATCGGATAGAGATCTATCATGATGCAAGAAAATAATCCTGAGAACGGACAGGGAGTCTGTTTCATTCCGGTGGAACAGCACGGAATAAAACACAGTGAGAGGAGTCGCACATGAAAGAATTGGAAGAATGTCTGGAGGCATTACTGGCAGAGGTAAAGCCCATAGAAAAAACAGAATATGTGGCACTTACGGATGCCTGTGACCGGATTCTCGGCGAGGATATTGTGGCGCAGCTGATGATTCCTCCCTATCCGAAGTCTGCCATGGACGGTTATGCCGTACGGGCGGAGGATACGTCGGGTGCGGACAGAGAACATCCGGTTACGTTGCAGATCGTGGGAGAATTATTTGCCGGAGATTGTGCAGAGATTCCTTATGAAGAGGGATGCGCAGTACGGGTGATGACCGGTTCTTATGTGCCGGAAGGATACGATGCGGTCATCCGGCAGGAAGATACCGATTATGGCGAAAAACAGGTACAGATCTACCGGGAGATTACAGCGGGAACAAATTATTGCTGTGTGGGAGAGGACATCCGTGAGGGTGAGCAGATCCTTGCACGGGGGACACATCTGCGTGCACTCCATATGGGGCTTTTGGCAAGTCTCGGCATTTACAAGGTGCCGGTCTGTGAGAGGATAAAGTGCAGTATTCTATCCACAGGTTCAGAACTGATGGCACCGGGAACGCCACTTTTACCGGGGAAAATATATAACAGTATCGCTTATATGCTGCGGGCTTCCATGGAAAGACAGGGAATACAGGTGCCTTTCACGGAAATCTGCGGAGATGAAAAAGAAGAATTGAAGAAACAGTTACAGAAAGCCCTGGAATTGGCAGATGTTGTCATCACTACCGGTGGTGTGTCTGTGGGGAAAAAGGATCTGCTGCCGGAAGTGCTGGAAGAACTGGGAGCGAAAAAAATATTTTCCCACGCCAACATCCAGCCGGGAACTCCGACGATCGGCAGTGTCCTGGATGGTAAAGTCATCTTAAGCCTGTCGGGAAATCCCTATGCGGCGTATGCCAATTTTGAGTATTATTTTTGGGAACTGGCAGCGTATTTGACACAGGATACATCCTTGAAAGTGCGAAAAACGCACGCGGTGCTTTCTGACCCTTATCCGAAGGTGAATAAGCTCAGACGCTTTGTGCGGGCATATGCGGAGGAAGGCAGAGTGACACTGCCCACAGCAGTACATGCGTCTTCGGTGCTTTCCAACATGAGAGATTGTAATTGCTTTATAGATATGGAACCGGGGCGGGAGCTGCACCCCGGAGATGAAGTGAAGATCCGGTATTTTAAATGATACTAAGGTCACAAGACAAATAGTTTCGACGTGCTTGCACGGGAGAAACTATTTGCCTTGGTGACCTGAACGATATGAGCATAAAAGTATAGCGAAAGCTATACGATATGCGAATAGCGTTAAGGATTGCGAGAGTGCTTGCACGGAGCAATCCTTATGGTATCATTACAGGCAACGACGGGAAAAATCGTTTCGACGTGCTTGCACGGGAGGAAGATCAACATGCAGGAAATGCAGAAATTTACCCTTGGCACAGCGGTCCTTGCCGGCGGCAAGAGCAGCCGGATGGGACAGAACAAGGTTTTAATGGAATATCAGAACCGCAGATTCTTAGACAGAATCTGTGAGGAACTTCAGGGGTTCGATGAGAAGCCCTGTATTTCTGCTGCTATGCCCGGAGAATATGCGGACCTGGGACTTCCTGTTGTCTGTGATGAGCACCGGGAGATCGGACCTATGGAAGGAATCCGTCAGGTCCTGATCCATACCTCCTGCGATTATGTATTTGTCTGTGCCGGGGATATGCCCTTTATTACGGGAGACCTGGTGCGGTATATGGCAGAATTTATTTCCTCGGACTATGACTGCTATTGCATGGTGGATGAGGATCATATTCATCCGCTGTGTGCCATTTATTCGAAAAAAATACTGCCGGTGATAGAGGAACTGATCGAACAGGGGCAGTATCGCCTGATGCAGATCCTGCGCAGGGTGCGGACCAAATACATCCGTCTGGAGAGCAGCTGTTTTGATAAAAAGCAGCTGCGCAATATCAATACCAGAGAAGAATTCGAAAGTTTAAGTCTGCCGCTTATCTTCTGCGTCAGCGGCATCAAGGACAGCGGCAAGACCGGACTGATCATTAAGCTGATCAACGAGTTCATCCGGGACGGATACCGCGTAGGTGTGATCAAACACGACGGGCATGAGTATGCCATGGATCAGGAAGGGACGGACACGTACCGTTTTACGGAAGCAGGGGCCCGGATCAGTGCTATTTATTCCGACACGCAGTCCTCTGTGAACCGTAAGGGAAAAGTGACCGCGGAGGATATGATAGCTGCCTGTGGGAATGTGGATGTTCTGATCCTGGAGGGACTAAAAGGTTCCGCTTATCCGAAGGTTGAAGTGGTACGGAGAGCGGTATCGGAGCATACAGTATGTGCCACAGAGCACCTGATCGCGGTGGCAACCGATGTAGTGACGCAGGATGCAGTGAACTGTCCTGTGTATGACATGAATGATATAGCAGGTATTTATGCCTGTATTTTAGGATACTTTGGTATATCCGGGAGATTACGATGAAACTGATCAGAACAGAAGATGCAGTGGGACAGGTGCTGTGCCATGATATTACCCAGATCATTCCGGGAGTAGTGAAGGATGCTGTGTTCCGCAAGGGGCATATTGTCACGAAAGAGGATATTCCCGTATTGTTATCTGTGGGTAAGGAACACCTCTATGTGTGGGAGAAAAAGGAAGGTATCCTGCATGAGGACGAAGCAGCGGTAATTTTACGGGATCTGTGCATCAATGATAATATGACTGCCAGTGAACCGAAAGAAGGCAAGATCGAGATCCGGGCAGCAGCAGACGGATTGCTCAAGATCAATTCCGAAAAATTACGTGCGGTGAACGGACTGGGAGAGATGATGATCGCCACCATTCACGGCAATTTTCCGGTGAAAGCAGGAGACAGGCTGGCGGCCACGCGCATTATCCCACTGGTGATCGAAGAGGAAAAAATGAACCGGGCGAAGGAAGCAGCCGGCGGAGAACCGCTTCTTAAGATCCTGCCCATATCCCATAAAAAGGTGGGGATCGTCACCACCGGCAGTGAAGTATTTAAAGGCAGGATACAGGATGCTTTCGGACCTGCCATCCGGGCAAAGCTTGCGGCATATGATACGGAAGTGATGGGACAGGTGATCCTGGATGACTGCCAGGAAGATATTTCGGCAGCAATTCTTAAGTTTGTCCGTCAGGGCGCAGACATGGTGCTGTGTACCGGCGGCATGAGCGTGGATCCGGATGACAGGACACCGGGAGCAATCAAAGCTGCGGGAGCGGATATTGTGTCTTATGGGGCACCGGTGCTTCCGGGAGCTATGTTCCTGTTATCTTATCTGGGAGAGATCCCGGTGCTGGGACTGCCGGGCTGCGTGATGTATGCGGGACGCACGGTATTTGACCTGGTACTGCCGAGAGTACTGGCTGGAGAACGATTGACGAAAGCTGATCTGGACAGCTACGGAGAGGGCGGATTGTGCCTGAACTGTGAGGTATGTCACTTCCCCAATTGCGGTTTTGGGAAGCAGTAAACAACAGAAAGGAAACGAAAATGTCAGGCTTTACTCATTTTGATGCGCAGGGAAACGCCATCATGGTAGATGTAACAGACAAGGATATTACAGAGAGATGTGCCACGGCAAGTGGCTGTATCCGGGTGAGCCGTGAAGTATTTGACGCGGTGAAGGACGGTACAGCGAAAAAGGGAGATGTTCTGGGAACTGCGCGGATCGCAGGGATCATGGCGGCTAAACGGACCTGGGAGCTGATCCCTCTGTGTCATCCGCTGATGCTGACAAAGGTCACCATAGATTTTGCTATGGAAGAGGAGACATGCACGATACGGTGTTTCTGTACAGCAAAATTATCCGGGCGTACCGGCGTGGAGATGGAGGCACTGACCGGGGTGAATGTGGCACTGCTTACCATTTATGATATGTGCAAGGCAATGGACCGCGGCATGGAAATGGGAGAGATCCATCTGGAGGAAAAGATGGGTGGCAAGAGCGGACATTTTCAAAGAACAGAATATGAAAAAATATAATAAAAAAATGACAGCAGTAATGACAACGATCCTGGCAACAATGCTGCTTGCAGGATGTGGATCTGCAACGAAGAATGCAGCAGATACCGGGGCGGCTGCTTCCGAAACAAATGCTCAGGCTGATGTGGAAGCAGGCAGCATGGCGCAGGATACGGAGAACGGTGAAGCTGTGGAACTGACGGTTTTAGCGGCAGCTTCCCTGACGGATGTATGCAATGAGATCAAGACAGAGTATGAAGCAGCACACCCAAATGTGACACTGAACTTTTCTTATGGAGCGTCCGGTGCCTTACAGACACAGATCGAGGAAGGCGCTCCGACAGACCTGTTTTTCTCCGCAGCTACCAAACAGATGACAGCTTTGAACGATGAGGGACTGATGGATTCGGATTCTATTGTGAATCTGTTGGAAAATAAGGTAGTTCTGATCGTTCCGGAAGGCAGTGATAAGGACATTACCTCTTTCGAAGATGTGGCAACAGATAAAGTCGGCATGATCGGTCTGGGAGAGCCGGGCAGTGTGCCGGTAGGTCAGTACTCCGAGGAGATTTTCACCTCTCTGGGAATTCTGGATACGGTAAAGACAAAGGCAAACTACGGCTCCGATGTCCGCACGGTACTCTCCTGGGTAGAAACCGGTGCGGTGGACTGTGGCGTGGTATATGCAACAGATGCTTATGTGGGCGAGAACATCAAGATCGTCTGTGAAGCTCCCGCGGGCTCCTGTAAACAGGTGATCTATCCGGTGGGAATCGTGAAGGCGAGTGAACACGCAGATGCGGCAGCAGAGTTCCTTGCATATCTGCAGACCGATCATACCATGCAGAAATTCGAAAGCTACGGATTCTCTGCGGCAGAATAGGAGCGGAAATGGATTTTTCACCCTTATGGATCTCCCTGAAGGTCGCGGTATGTGCGACGGTGTTTACGTTTTTTTTAGGTCTGCTTTCTGCCAGGCTGGTCCTCTCCTTAAGAGCGGGCAAGGCACTGATTGACGGCATTTTCTCTCTGCCGATGGTATTACCTCCTACGGTAGTCGGATTTTTCCTGTTGATCATCTTCGGGAAAAACAGTCTGTTAGGCGGGCTGCTTTTGAAAATGGGAATCAGTGTGCTGTTCACCTGGCAGGGGGCGGTGATCGCGGCAGTGGTGGTATCTTTTCCCATCATGTACCGGACAGCCCGCGGCGCCCTGGAACAGGTGGATGTGAATCTGATCTATGCTGCACGGACGCTGGGAATGTCGGAGACAAAGATTTTTTTCCGGATTCAGCTGCCGGCGGCATGGCCCGGTGTGGCGGCTGCCACGATTCTGGCATTCGCCAGGGCTATGGGGGAATTCGGTGCGACGATCATGTTAGCCGGAAATATTCCCGGAAGGACACAGACCATGTCGGTGGCAATCTACACGGCAGTGCAGAGTGGTGACCGGAGTCTTGCCTATTACTGGGTAGCCATTATCATGGGAATTTCCTTTTTCACCATTTTCCTGATGAATTACTGGATGGGGTATCAGGAGCGGAGAGGCGGTGGAAAAAGATAATGGCTTTGTATGTGGATATTGAGAAAAAATGTGGTGACTTTCTACTGAAAGTAAAGTTTACCGCAGAAAAAGAGGTATTGGGGCTGTTAGGTGCTTCCGGCTGCGGCAAGAGCATGACACTCAAATGCATCGCGGGAATCGAAAAGCCGGATAAAGGTGTGATCCGGCTGGACGATAAAGTGTTTTTCGATTCGGAGAAACGGATCCATCTGCCGGTACAGAAGAGGAGAGTAGGCTATTTATTTCAGGATTATGCCCTCTTCCCGAATATGACGGTGCTGCAGAATATCCTGTGCGGCGCAGGTGACAGGAAGAAAGCATCGGAATATGTGAAACGTTTTTTCCTGGATGGTAAGGAGCAGCTGTATCCGGCGCAGTTGTCCGGTGGACAGAAGCAGCGTACCGCCATGGCAAGAATGTTGGCAGGGGAACCGGAGATACTGATGTTAGATGAGCCCTTTACAGCACTGGACAACTACCTGAAGATGCAGCTGGAGCGGGAACTGATGAAGGTCATGGAAGCGTATGGGAAGACAGTCCTGTTCGTATCCCATGACCGGAACGAGGCCTATCGTATGACGGACCGCATCGCAGTCATGGAAAACGGACAGATCCTGGATGTGCAGCCGAAAGAGGAGCTTTTTCAGAATCCGTCCTCTCTGGCGGCAACGCTTCTGACCGGATGCAAAAATGTATCGGAGCTTCGGACAGAGCCTGATGGCAGGTATGCAGCAACAGACTGGGGAATGCGCCTGTCTGCGCCGCACAAGAAAGGCAGCTACAAATATGCGGCATTCCGGGCACACTATTTTCAGGTCGTTCCGGCAATGGAGGAAACGAATGTGCTGAAGTGTCATATCCTGCGGGTGATCGAGGATACCTTTTCCACAGTGGTACTGTTTTGTAACGGTAACCGGACAGGGGAACATGCGTCAGAGGTGTTGACCTATGAATTGCCGAAGGAGGAATGGCAGAAGCTGAAAAATACAGAAACACTGTATCTGAAAATGCCGCCGGAACAGATCATATGGCTGGAAAAATAGAAGGAGTACATAATGCAGGACGGTCTGGGAAGAGAAATTGATTATTTGAGGATATCGGTGACGGACAAGTGTAATCTCCGGTGCAGATACTGCATGCCGCCGCATGGAATCACGCCGTTAGCCCATGCGGAGATACTGACGCTGGAAGAAATCTTCCGGCTGGTGGGGATCATGGAACAACTGGGAATCCAAAAGGTGCGTCTGACCGGTGGGGAACCCATGGTACGAAAAAATCTGCCGTGGCTGGTGGAGCAGATCCATGGATTGCCGGGAATCCGGGAGATCGCCATGACTACCAATGGGACGCTGTTCGCACCGCAGGCAGAGGTGTACCGCAAAGCGGGACTTACGGCAGTGAACATCAGCCTGGACACACTGGATCCGGAACGTTTTCGCTGCATCACAGGCTGTGACCGGGCAGATCGTGCAGCAGGTGTGGACAGTGTGCTCTGTGCGATCGATGCGGCGCTGGAGCAGCAGCTTAAGGTGAAGATCAACTGCGTCCCCTGCGTGGAGATGAATGGGGAGGATATTGAAGGAATTGCCGCACTGGCAGCGGACAGGCCCGTGGATGTCCGATTCATCGAGCTGATGCCCATCGGCTGTGGAAAAGATTATACGGGAATTTCCTCGAAAGAGATTTTACGCAGACTGGAGCAGCACTTTGGAAAGGCAATCGCAATTCCGAGGAAAGTGAATATAGAAACTGGCCGGTTGACAGAAAATTTTGCCAGAGAAACGAGTAATCCGGCCGACAATTCCGGTCGTAGACCGGACGGCCCGGCAGAATATTATCAGTTTCCGGGATTTTCCGGCAGGATCGGATTCATCAGTCCGATTTCCCACAAGTTCTGCAGGGAATGTAACAGAGTCCGCCTGACCTGCGAAGGAAGATTAAAGCTCTGCCTGCATTATGACAGGGGACTGGAGCTGAAACCACTGCTTCGAAGCGGAGCTTTGGATGAAGAGATCCGGGAGCGGATTCTGGCTGCTGTCCGGGAGAAACCATCAGAGCATCATTTCCGGGAAAAGGCAGCTGACGGAGGTCTGACGGATGGAGCGGAAGAACAGCGCAAGATGGTACAGATCGGCGGATAGATACAAAACATGACCGGCGCGGGCAGACAAAAACGGACCGGGCCGAAGGAAAGGTATGACAGTTATGGCAGGAGAAGTAGCAGCAGTATGTATCAGTGAGAAAAAAGGAACAGCCAAGCAGAATATCGAAAGCTGTAATTTTATAGAAGACTGGGGACTGGAGAAGGATGCCCATGCGGGCAACTGGCACAGACAGGTAAGCCTGTTATCCTGGGAAGAGGTGGAAAAATTCCGCGCACGAGGCGCGAACGTGGCGGATGGAGCTTTTGGTGAAAATCTGCTGGTGAAAGGATATGATTTTAAATCTTACCCGGTGGGAAGTATTTTCAAATGTAATGAGGTGGTGCTGGAGATCACGCAGATAGGGAAAAAATGCCATTCGGAATGCGAGATCTTCCATATGGTGGGGGACTGCATCATGCCCAGAGAGGGCGTGTTCGCCAGGGTACTGCATGGCGGCAGAATCGATGTCGGTGATACCTTAAAACTGATCAGTACCAGAAAACTCCATGCGGGGATCATTACTGCCAGTGACAAAGGGAACAAAGGAGAGCGGGAAGATGAGAGTGGTCCCGCTATCCGCAGTATCATAGAAAAACAGGGTTATGAAGTGGTAAGTCAGGTGGTACTGTCTGATGATGCGGAAGGCTTATACCGGGAAATGGTAAGACTTGCGGATGAAGAGGATGTGGATGTGGTATTCACTACCGGAGGAACCGGTTTTTCTCCCAGAGATAATACCCCGGAAGCTACTATGCGGGCAGCTACCAGAAATGCACCTGGAATCGCAGAGGCAATGCGCTATTACAGTCTGCAGATCACTCCCCGGGCGATGTTAAGCAGAGCTGCCAGTGTCATCCGTAACCGGACGTTGATCGTAAATCTGCCGGGAAGTCCGAAAGCAGTGAAGGAATGCCTGGAGGCAGTACTGGATACACTGGCTCACGGAATCCGTATCTTACGGGAAGAAGACGGGGAATGCGGTAATGGTACTTCGCTAAAAAAATAACAGGTTTGTTAAATAATTAATCTAATTGAAGAATGTTTCTCAAAAAGGTATAATGTAAGCACTTACATTATACCTTTTTAAGTATTCGGGGTAGTCGGTAAAATCTTATACCTGTTGGAAGAGATACAGTACTCATCATGACAGGACGTACACAGGAGGGTTTCATGCATTCCGAGAATATTATTTACAAAAATGAAATGAATGAAAAGACAACAAAATTCCTAGATAAATTTGTAAAGAGGGTGAAGGGAAATCCTCCCGGTGTCTGCCCGATCGCAGTGCAGCTTTCTTTTTTACAAAGTGCCAGAAGTCAGACCTGCGGTAAGTGTGTTCCGTGCCGTGACGGACTGGAACAGGTAGAGAATATGATGCGCAGCATTCTGGACGGTAAGGCGGATATGGATACCTTTAACAATATGGTATCCCTGGCGGAAATGATTCAGGATACGGCAGACTGTGCCATAGGTTATGAGGCGGCCAACATCGTATTGCAGAGTGTGGAGCTGTTCCGTGATGAATACATGAGCCATATTGAACAGCACAGATGCCAGGCGGAAGTGGGACAGAAGGTTCCCTGTATTTCCCATTGTCCCGCACATGTGGATATTCCGGGGTATATTGCGCTGATCGGTGAACATCGCTATGCAGATGCCATCAATCTGATCCGCAGGGACAATCCTTTTCCCACGGCATGCGCATTTATCTGTGAACACCCCTGTGAGGCAAAATGCCGCAGAGACCTGATAGACAGCCCGGTCAATATCCGTGGACTGAAGAAATTTGCGGTGGATCAGATCGCGGCAGATCAGGTAAAGGTGCCGGAGTGTAATGTCACCACCGGTAAAAAAGTAGCTATCGTAGGAGGAGGTCCTTCCGGACTGACGACTGCCTATTATCTGTCTCTGATGGGACATAAGGTAGATGTATATGAAGAGAGAGAAGCGTTGGGAGGGATGCTGCGATACGGTATTCCCAATTACCGTCTGCCTAAGGACAGACTGGACGAAGATATCAATGCGATCCTGTCTACCGGTAATATTACAGTGCATTACAATACTGCCATCGGCAGGGATATCACTATGGAGCAGCTTAAGGAGCAGTACAATGCGATCTATATTGCTATCGGTGCCCAGGTAGGTAAATCTGTAAACGTAGACGGCGTGAACAGCAACGGAGTCTATTCCGCAGTGGAAATGTTGGGCGAGATCGGTAGAGGCAACATCCCGGATTATACCGGCAAACGTGTGGTGGTCGTAGGCGGCGGAAACGTAGCCATGGACTGTGCCCGTTCTGCCATCCGGTGCCATGCAAAAGAGGTAACGGTGATCTACCGCAGACGTCAGATCGACATGACAGCACTGCCTTCCGAGATCCAGGGAGCCATTGAAGAGGGCGTGGAACTGTTGACACTGAATGCACCGGTGAAGATCAATGCGGATGCGGAGGGGAATGTCTGTGGATTTGTGGCACAGCCCCAGATCATCAGTGTGTATGACAAACAGGGAAAGCCTTCCGTAACGGTGGCAAATAAACCCGAGATCGAGGTGCCCTGTGAAGTGGTACTTATGGCCATTGGTCAGGATATTGTCTCTGCACCTTTTGCAGAGTATGATGTGAATCCCCGAAGAAAGACATTTGAGACATTAGATACCACCAGACTTAAGAGCTATGACAAGATTTTCGCCGGCGGTGACTGTGTATTCGGTCCGGCAACCGTAATTAAGGCTATTGGTGCCGGCAAAGTAGCAGCGCTGAACATTGATGAATACCTTGGGTATCATCATAAATATCTGGAGGATATTAAGATCCCGGAGCCCAGAGAGAATGACAGAACCCATTACGGCAGAGTGCATCTGACAGACCGTTCCGCAAGAGAACGTAAGAACAATTTCGAACCGGTGGAAAACGGAATGTCCTACGATGAGGCGATGCAGGAATGCGGTAAATGCTTAAGATGTGATCACTTCGGATGCGGAGTGGTAGAAGGAGGCAGAGTATAATGGTAACGATCACCATAGATGGAAAACAGATTTCCGTAGATGAGAATTTATCCATACTGGAAGCTGCACAGGAGGCGGACGTCAAGATCCCCACACTCTGCTACCTGAAGGATGTCAATGAGGTAGGAGCCTGCAAGATGTGCGTGGTTGAAGTAGAAGGCAGCAGACATCTGGTAACCTCCTGCAATACAAAAGTAAAAGAGGGAATGGTGGTGAACACTCATTCCGAGAGAGTGGTGAACAGCAGAAAGCAGGTATTGAACATGCTGCTTGCCAATCATGATGTCAGATGCTTCTCCTGTAGCAAATCCGGTGACTGCCGACTGCAGGATCTGTCCAATGAATACGGCATTACGAAATCCTGCTATCCCGGAAGTGCAGCCAAATTTGAAGCGAAAAAAGAGAATCCTTTTCTGACGTATTATCCGGAGCTGTGCATCAATTGTCAGAGATGTGTCAGCACCTGTAACAAGGTGTCCTGTAACGGCACCCTGCATAACAGCAAGATCGGTACGAGAACGCTGATCGATGCTCCGTTCGGACCGGACTGGAAGGAGACAGACTGCGAGTCCTGCGGTAACTGCGCGGCAGTATGTCCTACCGGAGCACTGGTAGCCAAAAACCGTAAAAAGTACCAGGTCGGCAAGGTGAAAAAGGTTCTGACGACCTGTCCCCACTGTGCTACCGGCTGTCAGTATTATCTGGTGGTAAAGGATAACGAGATCGTGGATGTGGAACCGGCAAACGGCCCTTCCAACAAGGGACTGTTGTGTGTTAAGGGCAGATTTGGCTCGTTTCATTTCGTACATTCGCCGGAGAGATTAAAATATCCTCTGATCAAGAACCATGAGACCGGAGAGTTTGAGCGTGCTACCTGGGATGAGGCACTGGATCTCATTGCAGCGAAATTTACAGAGATCAAGAAAAAGTATGGTTCCGATGCACTAGCAGGCTTCGCCTGCTCCCGTTCTCCGAACGAGGACTGCTATATGCTGCAGAAGATGGTCCGCTGTGCGTTTGGTACCAATAATGTAGATAACTGTGCCAGAGTCTGTCATTCCGCAACTGTAGCCGGACTTGCCATGACACTGGGAAGCGGAGCCATGACCAATCCCATCAGTGATATTACGAATGATGTGGATGTGATCATGCTGGTAGGTTCCAACCCGGAGGAAGCACATCCTGTCATCGGTATGCAGATCCGTCAGGCAGTGGAACGGGGTACCCGGCTGATCGTGGTAGATCCCAGAGATATCGGTCTGTCCAGACAGGCAGATATTCATCTGAAATTAAAGCCCGGTACGAACGTTGCATTTGCCAACGGTATGATGAATGTGATCATCCATGAGGGACTGGCAGACGAAGAATTCATCCGTACCAGGACCGAAGGCTTTGAAGAATTGAAAAAGATTGTAGAAGAATATACTCCGGAGCGTGTAGCCGAGATCTGTCATATCGATGCGGACCACCTGCGGGAGGCGGCACTGATGTATGCCAAGGCGAAGAAGGCTCCGATCATCTATTGCCTGGGTGTAACGGAACATTCCACCGGAACCGAAGGTGTTATGTCCATGTCCAATATGGCGATGTTAGTAGGAAAGTTAGGACGCAGCGGCTGTGGTGTGAATCCCTTACGTGGACAGAATAACGTGCAGGGTGCCTGCGATATGGGTGCACTGCCCGGTGATCTCCCCGGTTATCAGAAAGTGACAAATCCTGAGGTTATTGCCAAATTTGAAAAAGCATGGGGCGTGGAGCTGAACAGAAAACCCGGCGTACATGCAACGGATGTATTCCCTGCGGCAATCCGTAAGGAGATCCGCGGACTCTTTATCTTCGGCGAAGACCCGGTCGTAACGGATGCAGACCAGCATCATATCCGTAAGGCACTGGAAAGCCTGGATTTCCTGGTACTGTCCGACCTGTTCATGACAGAGACCGCGCAGTATGCGGATGTGATTCTGCCCGGTACCAGTTATGCGGAGAAAGAAGGCACCTTCAGTAATACGGAGAGAAGAGTACAGCGTGTCCGTAAAGCGGTGACACTGGAAGGCGAGATGCGCCTGGATACCGATATTTTTATCGACCTGATGAACCGTATGGGATATCCGCAAGCCCAGCTTACTTCCGAAGAGATCATGGATGAGATCGCGTCCCTGACTCCCAGCTTTGCAGGTATCAGCCATAGAAGACTGGATAAGGGTGAGAGTATCCAGTGGCCCTGCCCGGATAAGAAACATCCCGGCACACCGATTTTGCATGTAGGTAAATTCTCCAGAGGTCTGGGATGGTTCTACCCTGCAGAATATGTGCCCAGTGCGGAACTGCCGGATGAGGAATATCCGTTTATCATGATGACGGGACGTATCCTGTACCATTACAATACCAGGGCTATGACCGGAAAAACTCCGGGACTGATGGAGAAGGAAGGTCATTCCTTCATCGAGATGAATACGGAGGATGCAGTGCGCCTTGGCATTGAAAATGGAGAAAAGGTAAAAGTTACCTCCAGAAGAGGTACCCTGATCACGACTGCGAGAGTGGGAGAGAAAGTATCCCCGAAGGAGACCTGGATGCCGTTCCATTTCCCGGATGGCAATGCCAATATCCTGACAAATGCGGCATTGGATAAATATGCGAGAATCCCGGAATACAAAGTCTGTGCGGTAAAAGTGGAAAAGCTTCCCGCAGAGGACAGACGGACGGAGAATTCTTAGAATTTTCTGAACTTATAAGAAAACGTAGCATGGAAGATAAAAATAGGGTATAATCAGAATTCAGAGACTTTGAGAAAGTAGGAAATGCTATGTTTTTAAAAAATAGATGTAATATCACCGCGGTATTGATCGCGGGACTGCTGGGCATAAGTATGGTGACGGGGCTGACCGCCTGTGGTGGGGATGCCGGCACGAAAGTAGTCTTCACCACGGGATTCGGGAAAAATGAAGTCTTCCGGATCGGAGATGAATCCTGCTCTAAGGCAGAGATCATGATCTATCTGACTACGATACAGAATCAGTATGCGAATGTCTACGGAACGGAGATCTGGAACACTTCCTTAAACGGTGTGACACTGGAGGATAATGTCAAGGAGACGGTACTGGCACGGATCGCGCAGATCAAGACCATGTATCTGCTGGCAAAGGAAAAAGAGGTCACGTTAGATGAAGCCGAGGAAGCAAAGGTCGTCCAGGCAGCGCAGGAGTATTATTCTTCCCTGAATGACACAGAGATCGAGACCATGGGCGCCACGGAGGAGATCGTGGAAAATCTGTACCGGGAATACGCCATGGCAGATAAGGTCTACCGGCTGATCATTCAGGATATCAATCCGGAGATCAGCGATGACGAGGCGCGCAAGATTACGGTGCAGCAGATCTTTTTCGCAACAGCATCCACGGATATGGACGGTAATTTAAAACCCTATTCGGAAAGCTCTATCCAGAAAGCTTACGAAAAAGCCTGTGAGGTGAGAGCCATGGCGGTGGACGGAGAGCATGATTTCACGGAGCTGGCTTCTAAATACAGCGATGATTCCGAGATCACCTATTCTTTCGGTAAGGGTGAGGCGGAGAGTGCCTACGAGGAAGCAGCATTCAATCTGGCAACGGATGAAGTGAGTCAGGTGATCCAGTGCGAAAGAGGGTATTATATTATCAAATGTACCAATACCCTGGACAGAGAAGAAACCGATGCCAATAAGCTTAAGATTGTAGAGGAACGGAAAAGGGAAGTCTTCGGACAGGAGTATGACAGCTTCGTGAATACGCTGGTGCGTCAGCTCAATGACAAACTGTGGGATGAGATTACCCTGATCACGGACGAACAGGTGACTACGGATAACTTTTTTGATGTATATGCAAAGTATTTTCCGGAGGAGTAATTCTTAGGATCACCATATGCTTTATTAAAATTTTAGAATTGCGGAAACACTGATAAATACTGGATTTTCGACAGATTGTTAGCACTCATTTGAAATGAGTGCTAAATTTGTCTTGACTTTTTATTTTTGCAGTCCTACACTTAGAATCAGTTAGATAACAGTCAGCCATGACTGTGCAATTATAGAAAAGGATGTGGTAAAAATGGCAGCAAAAAGCGGTAGCTTATCAATCAACAGTGAAAACATTTTTCCGATTATTAAAAAGTGGTTGTATTCCGATCACGACATTTTCTACAGAGAGCTGATCTCTAACGGCTGCGATGCTGTGACCAAGCTGAAAAAGCTGGACATGATGGGAGAATATTCTCTTCCCGAAGGTTATAAGGGACGTGTGGATGTCATCGTGGATCCTGAGAAGAAGACACTGACCTTCAAGGATAACGGTCTGGGTATGACCGCCGACGAAGTGGAAGAGTATATCAACCAGATCGCATTTTCCGGTGCTACGGATTTCATTGAGAAATATAAGGACAAGAGCAATTCCGACCAGATCATCGGTCATTTCGGACTGGGCTTCTATTCCGCATTCATGGTAGCGGATGAAGTACATATTGATACGTTATCTTACAAGGATGGCGCCAAGGCAGTACACTGGGAGTGTGACGGCGGCACCGAGTTCTCCATGGAAGACGGAGACAAGACCGATGTCGGTACGACTATCACTCTGTTCTTAAATGAGGATTGCCTGGAGTTCTGTAATGAGTACAAAGCCCGTGAGGTAGTGAAGAAGTATTGTTCCTTCATGCCTACGGAGATCTATCTGTCCAAGGCGAACACCAAGGAGACCCAGATCATCAAGGAAGAGGAAAAGCTTCCCGATGATGAAGTCCTCGAAGAGATCGAGCCGGAGAAGAAGGAAAAAACAGAGGGCGAGAATGCAGAAGCCGAGGCAGCAGAAGAGCCCAAGAAGCTGAAGATCAGAAAGCGTCCCGAACTGATCAACGAGACACAGCCTCTGTGGACCAAGCACCCCAACGAGTGTACCAAGGAAGAGTATCTGGACTTCTACCGCAAGGTATTCCAGGATTACAAGGAGCCTCTGTTCTGGATCCACCTGAACATGGATTATCCTTTCAATCTGAAGGGTATTCTGTACTTTCCGAAGATCAATATGGAGTATGAGTCCATCGAGGGTACCATCAAGCTGTACAACAATCAGGTATTTATCGCAGATAACATCAAGGAAGTCATTCCAGAGTTCCTGCTGTTGTTAAAGGGTGTCATCGACTGTCCGGATCTGCCGCTGAATGTATCCAGAAGTGCATTGCAGAACGACGGATTTGTCAAGAAGATCGCCGAGTACATTACCAAGAAGGTAGCGGACAAGCTGGCCGGTATGTGCAAGACCGACAAGGAAGAGTACGACAAGTACTGGGATGATATCAGTCCCTTCATCAAATTCGGCTGCCTGAAGGATGACAAGTTCTGTGAGAAGATGAATGATTACATCCTCTTCAAGAATCTGGACGGCAAGTATCTGACTCTGCCGGAGTGCCTGGAGATCAAGCCTCAGGATGAGGAAGAGAACAAGGAGAATGCCGTAGACGAGAACGGCAACAAGGTAGAAGCCGAAGTCGTAGAGGACAAGGCGGAAGATGAGGCTTCCGAGGAGAATACCGAGGAAGAGAAGAAGGAGAAGATCATCTACTATGTAACGGATGAACAGCAGCAGAGCCAGTACATCAATATGTTCAAGGCTGCCAAGATGGATGCTGTGATCCTGACCCACAATATCGATCAGCCCTTCATCTCCCAGTTGGAGCAGAAGAACGAGGGAATCAAGTTCCAGCGTATCGATGCGGATGTGACCGATGCCCTGAAGTCCAAGACTTCCAAGAAGGCTGAAAAAGAGATGGAAGAGCAGGCTGAGAGCATCAGTAAGCTGATGAAGAAGGCTCTGAAGAATGACAAGATCACGATCAAGGTAGAGAAGCTGAAGAACAAGAAGATCTCTTCTATGATCACTCTGTCTGAAGAGAGCAGACGTATGCAGGATATGATGAAGATGTACTCCATGCCCGGCATGGATATGAGTGCTTTCGGCGGCGAGGGCGAGACCCTGATCCTGAATGCCAACCATCCTCTGGTACAGTACATTACTGAGCACCAGGACGGCGAGAATGCAGAAATGATCTGCGAGCAGCTGTATGATCTGGCTAAGCTCCAGCATGCCCCTCTGGATGCAGATGCCATGACCAAGTTCGTGGCAAGAAGCAATGACATTATGATGCTGCTGACGAAATAAATGAAGAGAAGGTCCGGTGAAGGACAATAAATAGAACAGGAACTGTGATGAGTGTGTTTACATAAGTCACAGTTCCTGCTTTTTTGTTAGAAAAATATGGTAGTTATTCAGAAATTCATGCCATCATATTTATATGGCTTTGAATCGTTAGCATTTAAGCACATCTTCGCATAACGGAGCATATTCTGTAAGGAAGATTTATTGCCTGACCGAACATACGAGGACGATGTGGTACGGGATAGGCAGAAAGGACGCATGTCCATGGATGTTACGGATACTACTTATACAGGAACACTACAGATCAGTGTTGTCTCCGCTTTGGGGATGGCTCCAATCCCCGGTGCTACAGTCACCATTTCTTATACCGGAGATCCGGATTCTCCGATAGAGACACTTACTACCGATGAATCGGGGCAGACCCCGGAGATCAATCTGAAAGCACCGCCCAGAGAGCTTTCTCTGACTCCTGATATTACGGAGCAGCCTTATTCTGAGTATAACATTCAAGTGACGGCAGATGGCTTTGAAACGGTATTGGTATCCGGATCTGAGATTCTGGCAGGTGCATATTCATTACAACCGATACGAATGAATCCATTGGATGTAACAGAAGAGGAGGAGAAGGTGGTGGTAATCCCGCCACATACCTTGTTTGGAGAATATCCCCCTAAGATTCCGGAAGAAGAAATCAAGCCTATGAACGAGACAGGGGAGATTGTCTTAAGCCGCGTGGTCATTCCGGAATACGTGATCGTACATGATGGCGACCCGGAGGATCCCACTGCCAGAAATTACTGGGTACGCTATAAGGATTATATTAAAAATGTAGCTTCCAGCGAGATTTATCCGACCTGGTCGGAAAGTGCGATCTATGCAAATATACTGGTGATCCAGTCGTTTACGCTAAATCGTGTATTTACAGAGTGGTACAGGGGAAAAGGATATGACTTTACAATAACTTCTTCTACGGCATATGACCAAAAATGGATCTATGGCAGAAATGTGTTTGAAGAGATCGATTATCTGGTAGATTCCATTTTTACCAATTATTTATCAAGACCCGGTGTACGGCAGCCTATTTTCACATCATATTGTGACGGCAACCGGACTACCTGCCGGGGACTTAGTCAGTGGGGATCCCAGTCGTTGGCGGAGCAGGGATATTCCGCCATTGATATCATTCATTATTATTACGGTAATGATATGTACATCAATTCTGCGGATATTATATCGGGAGTGCCGTCCTCCTGGCCGGGATATGACCTGACTATTGGGTCTTCCGGGGAAAAAGTCCGTCAGCTGCAACAGCAGTTGAACCGGATTGCCAAAAATTATCCGGCGATCCCTACTCTGATCCCGGACGGTATCTATGGACCTGATACTGCGGAAGCAGTCAGGATGTTCCAAAAAATATTTCATCTTCCGCAGACCGGTATCGTCGATTATCCTACATGGTTTGAAATATCGGATATCTATGTGGGAGTCACACGCATCTCAGAACCGGATGTGTAGAGAATTGAGAGTTTGTGAAGGAAATAATTGCGAATCACCGTAGCCCACATTGGGGATACTGGTTTCCTTTAAAACAGCCTTAAACTAATGAAAATGGTGGAAATTGAATAGAAAAAAAGTTCTATAGAAGAAGCAATTCCTCTGTTTTAGATCTTTTCTGCAATTATGGAGGAAATTATTTACTCCCAAAACAATAATTCCACTATTTCCTGTTATTCGATGGATTTTAGCGGAATCAGTAAACAGAACGCCCACGGCGTGATGTCCCGTTCGCCGCTGGCGTTCGTCTGGTCTGTGGCAACCCTACGTTACGAGCCATGCACTCAATTCATAAATGTGTCGCAAAAGGCGCTCCACATTTATTTCATTGACGGCTGTCGCCGTATATAGTCAAAAACAAAAACAGCGACTTGTGAGCAAGCTCCCAGATCGCTGTTTCCGTTTTGACTTTGCATGGCTCGTAACTCTCAACATTCTATTTGTGTGCTCCCCCGGAATCTGTTATACTATCTTTAATATGACATTTGTGAGGGGGAGAACTTTGATGGGTATACAACAGAAGGGCAGTAATCTTACGACGCTTTGCTATATAGAGCAGGGCAGCAGGTATCTGATGCTTCATCGAGTGAAAAAAGAAAATGACATAAATAAGGATAAGTGGATTGGAGTAGGCGGTCATTTTGAGGCAGGGGAAAGCCCAGAGGAATGTGTGCTCAGGGAAGTAAAAGAAGAGACGGGATATACACTGACTTCTTACCGGTTTCGAGGCCTGATCACATTTGTATGCGGTGAGGAATACGAGTATATGTGTCTCTATACGGCGGATGGATTCTCAGGAACTCCTGTGGAATGTGATGAAGGCACCCTGGAATGGGTCGATATGGACAGAATAGAAGAATTGAATCTTTGGGAGGGAGACAAGATTTTCTTCCGGTTACTGCGAGAGAACCGGCCATTTTTCTCCTTAAAATTGTCCTACGGAGATGACGGTATTCTTCGGGAGGCAATCTTGGATGGGAAACCCATGAAGGCAGGGTGCGACATTGAACTTCACTGATTTTACGGAAAAATATAACATTCAATTGAATGAACAACAGCTTCGGGCAGTGCAGGCTGTGGACGGCCCGGTGTTGCTGCTTGCGGTACCCGGCAGCGGTAAGACTACCGTGCTGGTCAGCAGACTGGGATATATGATCTATTGTCTGGGGATCCGGCCGGAATCCATTCTGACCGTAACTTATACTGTGGCTGCCACCGAGGATATGCGCAGAAGATTTGCTAAAATATTCGGGGAGGAAGATGCAAAGCGATTGGAATTCCGTACGATTAACGGAATTTCTCAGAAAGTATTGCAGTATTTTGCATACCGGACGCAGAAGACACCATTTCAGGTGGCAGATAAAGAAGCTTCCACCGCGGTTAAGCAGTCCTTTTGGGAAGTGACCGGAAAGTATGCTACGGAAAACGATATCAAAGAAACACAGCTGGAGATCACTTACGCGAAAAATATGCGTCTGACACCGGAAGAAATCCGCGATATGGATACGGAAGTGGAAAAGTTCCCGGAGATTTTCCGGGCGTATAATGCGAAACTCAGACAGATGCAAATGATAGATTATGATGATCAGATGATCTATGCTCTGCGGATTCTCGAACAGTATCCGGAGGTGCTTGCGTATTTCAGAGAAAAATATCAGTATTTCTGTGTGGATGAGGCACAGGATACTTCGAAGATACAGCATGATATGATGGATCTGCTGGCGGCAAAAAGCAGAAATCTGTTCATGGTGGGGGATGAAGATCAGAGTATTTACGGGTTCCGGGCGGCATATCCAAGGGCACTGGTGGAATTCGAAAGCAGACATCCCGGGGCGCAGCTGTTGCTTATGGAGACGAATTACCGAAGCAGACAGGAGATCGTCCGGGCAGCGGATCAACTGATACAGAAAAATCGGAACCGCCATGCGAAGACCATGACCGCAGCCAGAGCAGCCGGTGGCTGTGTCACGGAGATCAGGGCAGTGTCCAGACAGGGACAATATAACTATCTGCTGAAAGTTGCGGAGGACTGTGAACAGGAGACAGCGGTACTGTACCGGAACAATGAGAGTGCACTTCCCATCATTGATATGTTGGAACGAAAGGGTCTGTCTTATCGGGTGAAAAATACGGATATGACCTTTTTCTCACATCCTGTCGTGAACGATATCTGTGATTTTATTCATTTGTCACTGGATCCATGGGACGGGGAGACTTTTTTGAGGATTTATTATAAAATGGGTGCCGGAATCAGCAAAAAGGCGGCAATGGAAGCGGTTGATGCCAATACCGGGAGACTGACATTGCTGGATATGGTCGCAGAGCAGGAGGATGTGTCCGTTTATACCAGAAAACAGTGCAGGGCGCTGGCAACGCACCTGGACAATATGAGGTATGAGACAGCAGGCAGGGCGATCTACCGGATCCTGAATTATATGGGATATCAGGAATTCATGGATACCCACGGTATGGACAGTGGTAAAGCAGAGATCTTGAAAGTACTGGGAGACCGGGAGGAGAGTCTGTTTGATTTCCCGAAGAGATTACAGAAATTGCAGGAGCTGATCCGGGAAGGATGTGGCGATCCGGAGAGCAAATTTATCCTGTCGACGATCCATTCCAGCAAAGGATTAGAATATACAAGGGTCTATCTGGCGGATATGCTGGCCGGAGTACTGCCGGCAGCGATCCCGCCCGGAGGATGCAGACAGGACTCTCCGGAGGCAAATGCCTACGAAGAAGAGAGAAGGCTTTATTATGTAGGAATGACCCGTGCAAAGGAACAGCTTTATATATTTACTTTTGGACCGAATATGACTTCTGTGTTTTCCGGGGAAGTGTTGAAAAAGCCGAAGGAGCGACAGATCCTTCCGGAAAAAGCACAGAAAAACATACATAAAAATGTACAGAAAAAAGTACAGCAATTGTCTGCGCAGGAGGTGGAAAAATGTATTGAGGCATGTGTTACCGGTTGTAAGGTGCAGCATCGGAAATACGGAACCGGTGAGATCATATCAGGAGACGGCAGAATCGCGGAAATCTTGTTTTTGGGAGAAAACACGCCACGGAAGATTTCTCTTCCGATCGCATTTTCCGCGCAGATACTTACTTTAAAATAAAACAGTGAGGTTACCTATGTATACGATTGTAGTTGCAGATGATGAAGAAGAATTACGCAGAGCGATCATACGGAAAATTGATTGGGAAAGTACTGGGTTCCGTGTGGTGGGAGAAGCTGAAAATGGTATCGAAGCATTGGAGCTGGTGGAGCGGATGGAACCGGATCTTTTACTGACGGATATCCGGATGCCCTTTGTGTCGGGGATTGAACTGGCCAGACAGGTCAGAGAGGTGCGGCCTACCACACAGATTGCTTTCTTAAGCGGATTTGATGAATTTTCCTATGCACAACAGGCCATTCAGTACAACATTATCAGTTATATGCTGAAGCCCATTACTATGGCGGATCTGACGGAAGAACTGAAGAAGATCAAGCTTAAGATCGATGGCATTTTTGCGGAATTTGACACCAGAAAAAATGATAATCCCAATCTTCAGCAGTTTTTTCTACCGCTGCTATTGGATGATTATGTAAATTTCGACAGTGGAGAGAGAGAAGAGAAGCTGATCGAACAGGCGATCGCGAATGGATTCCTGAAGGACCGGAATAACTCGTTTGAGTATGCTGTATTGGCAATCTCGGTGGAAGACAGAGACGGACAGAACTGCACCCGGCCGGAGCTCGCACATTCGGCTGATATGATCCTGCAAAAATATATGAAGCATTACAGCTTTGCCATGGATGGGCGGATCATAACGATACTGGCGGCTACGAGGACCACGTTTGAAAAATATCTTCATATTGCAGTCGGTGAGATGGTACAGAGTACGGAGCGTATTTTGAACATGCATTGCCACATTGGTGTCAGCCGTATCAGAGAGCGTCTGGGAGAATGTCACGAGGCATACCACGGAGCCATGAGTGCACTGGGATATTGCAAACCGGGAGAGAGCGGGATCCATTATATCGCGGATGAGGAACGGGACAACTCCATGGATATGGAAATGGCTTCGGAATACGTGGTGCAGATGGAGAATCTGATCCGAAGCGGTTCCCGCACAGAACTGGAGCAGTATCTGAAAACTGTTTTTGAAAAACTGGAGTCGGAACAGGATGCTCAGTTAAAATGCAAGTTTATGATTTTCAGAATGTCATCGGCACTCATCCGTATAGCTTATACCGTGACGGATGACAGCGCCCTGTTTCAGCGGTTTGCCATGCTGGAGGGTCCGGTGCGAGAGGTAAAAGACCGTTTTACGTCCTTATGTCTGGAGGTCTGGGAGCTGATCAACGCCGGCAAGAAAAAAAGCAGCCAGATCCTGTGTGAGAAGGCAATGCAGATCATCGAAAGGGATTATGGTGATCCGACGCTGTCTTTGGTGGGTGTCAGCAACAACATTCATGTAAGTCCGAACTATCTAAGCGCACTGATCAAAAAGGAGACCGGAGCCAGCTTCGTAGACCTGCTGACCAAAAAACGGATCGAGACGGCGAGAGAGCTGGTACTGGGCAGCGCAATGAAAATGAGGGAGATCGCGGAACGCTGCGGCTACAGCGATCAGCATTATTTTAGTTATTGCTTTAAAAAATATTGCGGAATGTCTCCCAATGCCATGCGTCAGGAGAAAGAATCATTATGAAAAAACGGAAAGCATCACTTTCTTTTATCATTACGATATTGGTGGTCGGACTGGTTACGCTTTTTTTACTGTGGTCTACCTTTTTCTTTTTATCACTGTATGTATCCAGTATGAAACAGGCAGCGCAGACCAGCAGTGAACAGGCGGTGACACAGGCATCCAATGCGATCTCCAACTATATCGGGGACATGCAGGAGATCATGAGCCTGATCGAACAGAATCTGACAAAGAGCGGAGGAAAATCCGACCAGACCCTGGAGACGCTTTGCAATGTACGCTCGGATCTCGTGGCTGTCTATATTTACGATGAACAGGGACGGCTGACGGATTCCCATACAGGGACGCATACTCTGAAGGAGCATTATCTGAAAGATCTGTCTTATATTGCACTGGATTCTTACAATCCGGACGTGCTTTATTTGTCAGAACCGCATGTGGAGTCTCTTCTGCAGGACTATTATCCCTGGGTGGTATCGGTGCTTCAGGAGCTTACCGGGGCAGACGGTCAGAGGATGCGGGTTGTCATTGATATCCGCTTCTCTAAAATATCGGATTATGTGGATAACGTGGGAATCGGACAACATGGTTATTGCTTTATTACGGACAGCAACGGAGAGATTATCTATCATCCACAGCAACAGCTATTATATTCCGGGCTGAAAAAAGAGGCAACCGCCGGACTGGATCTGAGCAGCAACGGTTCTTTTGAGACAGATGACCTGATCTGCAGCGTGAGGTCTCTGGATAATTGTGACTGGAAGGTTGTGGGAGTCAGTTATATCAGCGAACTGGTGACAGCCAAGGAAATGGAACTTTTGGGCAATATCTGCGTGATGCTTACCATTATTTTGCTGGTGACAATGCTGGTAAGCTTTCTGGTCTCCAGACTGGTGACGAACCCGGTGCAGCGCCTGATCAGGGCTATGGGAGAGTTTGAAAAGGATGCAGCGGGATATGTTTATCGTCCGGTGGAAGGGACTATGGAGATCGAGGCACTATCCCAGTCCTATGAGCACATGGTACGAAAAATCCAGAAATTGATGAATCAGGTACGTCAGGAGGAAATATCTCTGCGGAAAACAGAACTGAAAGCATTGCAGGCACAGATCAATCCTCATTTCTTATATAACACACTGGATGCCATCGGCTGGCTGTGTGAAGAAGAAAGATGTCAGGATGCCGTGGAGATGGTCAACGCATTGGCCAAGCTGTTCCGTATCAGTATCAGCAAGGGACATGAGCTGATCACGATTCAAAAAGAGGTGGAACATGCGAGAAGCTATCTGAAGATCCAGAACTTCCGGTATAAGAACCAGTTTTCCTATGACTTCCAGATAGAAGAAGACTGTCTGCAGTATTATTGCAATAAGATCACATTACAGCCGATCATTGAGAATGCGATATATCATGGGTTGGACCGCATGGTGGATGAGGGACATATCCAGATCCGGATCTACAGTGAAGGTGAGGATGTTATTTTCCGGGTGGAAGACAATGGGGTCGGTATGTCGGAAGAACAGTGCAGATCCATTCTGCATAAGGAGCCGGGGGACAATTCCGGTATCGGTATTAAAAATGTAAACGACAGGATCAAAATATATTTCGGAAAAGAGTATGGACTGTCCATTGAAAGTGAACTGGATGTGGGAACCTGTGTTACGATACGGATGCCTAAAGTAGAAGAAAATGCAGCGGCAGGATGGGAGAAGGTATGAGAAATAAGATAAGGAAGAAAATACTGTCCCTGCTGCTTGCGGGAATCCTGGCAGCCGGGCTGTGTGGTTGTGGACAAGAAGCGGAGACACAGAAGACACGGGTTGCAATGATCGTAAAATCTACAGAAAGTGCTTTTTGGAAAAGCGTTTTTGCCGGAGCCGGAGCAGCAGCCACGGAGTACAATATTAATGTATCTTTTGATGGGCCGGCGGCGGAGGAAGATTATGAAACGCAGAATGAGATGGTACGCCGGGCAATGGATGACGGTGTGGACGTGATCATATTTTCTGCCGTGGATTATAATGCCAATGCCGAGATCATTGATCAGGCGGCACAGAGAGGGATCAAGATCATCGTGATCGATAGTGATGTGAACAGCAGTCAGGTCAGCTGCCGTATCGGAACCAACAATCTCCAGGCAGGGATAAAGGCAGCGGAAGCAGCGCTTGCCACTGATGATGAGGAATTATATATCGGTATTGTGAACTATGATGTGAATTCCGCTAACGGACAACAGAGAGAGCTTGGATTCCGGCAGACGGTGGAGCAGGATCCGAGGGTCAAAAATATAACCACGATCAATGTGCTCTCCACCACGGAAGATGCCAGAGCGGGAGCCAAGGAAATGCTATTGTCCGATTCCAGGATCAATGTGGTGGTGACCTTTAATGAATGGACCAGTCTCGGAGTAGGCTGGGCGATCCGGGATCTGAACCGGGCGGACAGGATCCAGGTGGTGGCTTTTGATTCCAATGTGGTCTCTGTGGGAATGTTGGAGACCGGAGAAGTAGATGCACTGATCGTACAGAATCCATATGCTATGGGATATCTCGGAGTGGAGACAGCAGCCAATCTGATGAACGGACAGACAGGCGGTCCCAGCGTGGTGGATACTGCCACGACCATTGTCACCAGAGAGAATATGTATGAACCGGAGAGCCAGAAGATATTGTTTTCTTTTGAAGAGGAAGGTTATTGATCCTGTGCAAAATCTTACGATAACGATAAGCAAAGTGTAAAAATATGTACAAAACATGAACAAAATATGTACAGAATAGTATAATTTCTTACCCCTTGCGTAAGATTTTGCATATCTTTTTTGTACAACCTGACATATAATTACCTCATCAAGAGATGAAACACATACAATTTCATCAAAACAAGGAGGTATTTTGTATGAAAAAGATCATGTCACTACTGTTGGTCGGCATTATGATGCTCAGCCTCGTAGCGTGCGGAAAAGACGGCGGAAAGAACGGCGGAGAGCTGAACGTAGGTGTATTCTATTATACTTACAGTGATACTTACATCTCCAGCGTACGTACCGCACTGGACAACGCACTTACCGAAGCAGGTATCAAGTTCCAGAATTACGACGGTAACAGTAACCAGACCACCCAGAACGAACAGATCGATACCGCTATTGCACAGGGTACCAACCTTCTGATCGTTAACATCGTTACATCCGGTTCCGTAGACGCTTCCCAGGCCATCGTTGACAAGGCAAGCGCAGCAGGAATCCCTGTTATCTTCTTCAACCGTGCGGTTGAGTCCGATGAGGATGAAGGTAAGGTATTAGGCAGCTATGATAAGTGTGCATTCGTAGGAACCGATGCTCCCGAAGCAGGTCATATGCAGGGTAAGATGGTAGGCCAGTACGTAGTAGATAACTTTGATGCTATCGACTTAAACGGCGACGGCAAGATCAGCTACGCAATGTTCATGGGTCAGTTAGGTAACGTAGAAGCAATCTATCGTACCCAGTACGGCGTAGAAGATGCAGACGCAGTGATCACCGCAGCAGGCAAGCCCGCTCTGGAGTACTTCGATGCATCCAATACTGATAAGTACCAGGTTGACCAGGACGGTAACTGGTCCGCAACCGCAGCTAACAACTACATGACTACCAACCTGTCTCAGTACAATGAGTCCGCTGGTAACATGATCGAGCTGGTAATCTGCAACAACGACGGTATGGCTGAAGGCGTTATCTCCGCTCTGAATGACAAGGGCTACAACTTAGGCGACGGCAGCTGCACCACCATTCCTGTATTCGGTGTTGACGCAACTGACGCAGCTAAGCAGCTGATCGCAGATGGCAAGATGACCGGTACCATCAAGCAGGATGCAGAAGGTATGGCAAACGGTATTGCTTACCTGGCTAAGAATATCCAGTCCGGTAAGGAGCTGATGGCAGATACTGACAGCTTCAACATCTCTGAGAAGGTTAGCAACAAGATTTACATCCCTTACGCTACTTATACCGGAGAATGATCTGAATAACAAGTAAATAAAAAGAGCGGCTGCTGCATCGGGCAGCAGCTGCTCTTTATGTATAGGAGGATGCGTATGGGACAGGAAGTATTGCTTCAGATGACAGACATATGCAAGGAATTCCCCGGCGTAAAGGCACTGGATCATGTATCCCTGACCGTAAAAAAGGGGACGGTACACGCGCTGATGGGAGAGAACGGCGCCGGTAAATCCACCTTGATGAAGTGTCTGTTCGGTATCTACAGTAAGGATGCAGGAAAGATTGAGCTGGAAGGCAAGGAAGTTAATTTCAAGAATTCCAGAGAAGCACTGAACAACGGAGTGGCCATGGTTCATCAGGAACTGAACCAGGCACTGAAGAGAAATGTCATGGATAATATCTGGCTGGGCCGTTATCCCATGACAGCAGGTATTATGGTCAACGAGCATAAAATGCTGGAAGACACCAATAAGATTTTTGAAGAACTGGGGATCGCAGTAGACCCCAAGAGAATTATGAGTACGATGCCGGTATCACAAAGGCAGATGGTAGAGATCGCCAAGGCGGTATCCTATAACAGTAAGATCATTGTATTCGACGAACCTACTTCATCCCTGACGGAAGAAGAAGTGGAGCATCTGTTTAAGATCATCAACATGCTTCGAGACAGAGGATGCGGTATTATTTATATCTCTCACAAGATGGCAGAGATCCTTAGGATCGCAGATGAAGTAACCGTCATGCGTGACGGTACCTGGATCGCAACGGAGCCTGCAGAAGAATTGACCACAGATAAGATCATCAGACTCATGGTAGGACGAGAGCTGACCAATCAGTTCCCTCCCAAGACGAACAAACCCGGAGAAGTGGCATTGGAAGTGGAACATCTGACTGCAAGGTATTCTCTGTTGCAGGATGTGTCCTTTAAGGCCAGAAAGGGTGAGATCGTGGGTCTGGCCGGACTGGACGGAAGCGGCAGAACGGAGACTTTGGAGAATATCTTCGGCGTTGCTACCAGGAAAGACGGTCTGATCAAATTAGACGGCAAAGAAGTGAAGAACCGCAATGCCAGAGAATCTATTAAAAACGGCTTTGCACTTCTGACAGAGGAACGTCGTGCTACCGGTATTTTCGGTATCCTGAATATCCGGGAGAATACGGTGATCTCCAGTCTGAAGAAGCATAAGAGAGCAGGATTTTATCTGAGTGATAAATCCATGGAGAAAGACACCGCATGGGCTATTGATGCCATGCACATCAAGACACCTTCCCAGAAGACGAAGATCCGGTCATTATCCGGTGGTAACCAGCAGAAGGTTATTCTCGGCAGATGGCTTCTCACAGAGCCTGAGGTGCTGATGCTGGATGAACCTACCAGAGGTATCGACGTAGGTGCAAAATATGAGATCTACCAGCTGATCATCGATCTGGCGAACAAGGGCAAAGTTGTCCTGATGGTATCTTCGGAGATGCCGGAGCTGCTGGGTGTATGTGACAGAATACTTGTCATGAGCGGCGGCAGACTGGCAGGAGAAGTAGATGCCAAAAATACGACACAGGAAGAGATCATGTCTCTTGCTGCAAAATATGTATAGGAGGATATGCGTATGAATCCCGGCAAAGCAATTCAAAATAAAATTAACGGCGTAAAGCAAAATTTTGCAGATTACAAGAAGCTGGACAGCAAGGACAAGAAAACTTATTGGAAAGAGTTTTTACTGAACAATGCGTTGTACATCCTGCTGATCGTAGCAATTATTTACACTTACATCCAGAACTCCAATTTCCTGTCGGCGGCTTCCATTGTCAACATTATCAGCCTGTCCGCAGCGAACCTTCCCATTGCCTGTGGTATTGCGGGATGTATCGTATTGACCGGTACTGACCTGTCCGCAGGACGTGTGGTAGGACTTACCGCATGTATTACCGCATCCCTGATGCAGTCCGTAACCTATGCGACCAAGATGTTCCCGAACCTTCCGGTACTTCCGATCCCTCTGGTGATCCTGATCGTACTGTTGGTCGGTGGTATCGTAGGATGGGTCAATGGATTCTTCGTGGCGAAGTTCCAGTTACATCCCTTCATTGTAACTCTGGCTACCCAGCTGATCGTATATGGTTTACTGTTAATGTATATCATGATCAACGGCAATAACGGCCAGCCGCTGTCCGGTCTGGATCAGCATTTCAATGATGTGGTAAAAGGAAGCGTAGTATCCTTTAATGCCGGCGGAGCAAGAATCGCCATTCCCAACTATGTATGGCTGGCAGCTGTCATTGTTATCATTATGTGGTTCATCTGGAACAAGACAACCTTCGGTAAGAATATGTTCGCAGTCGGTTCCAATCCGGAAGCAGCGAAGGTATCCGGTGTTAACGTAATGCGTACTACCATTCTGGTGCATACTCTGGCAGGTGCTATGTACGGTCTGACCGGTTTCATCGAGTCCTCCCGTATCGGTTCCAATACCGCCAACACCGGTCTGAACTATGAGTGTGATGCTATTGCAGCCTGCGTTATCGGCGGTGTATCCTTTGTAGGTGGTACCGGTAAGATCAGCGGTGTTGTACTGGGTGTATTCCTCTTAAGAATCATCTTCGTAGCACTGAACTTCCTGTCCATCAACATGAACATGCAGTATGTGATCAAGGGACTTATCATTCTGGTTGCCTGTGCGATCGATATGAGAAAGTATCTGGTAAGAAAGTAATGATATAAGACACACACATAGAAAACATCCGCGCCTGCCTGCAGGCAAAGGATGTTTTCTGCGTGGAGAGTAAAATAATATGAGCATGAAGAAATTGCTTATGTCAGATTAGGAAAAGGAAAGATTATGAATCAGGAACAAGTGACAGAAGAGAATACAGAAGAAAGGGCAGCAGAGGTCACCGCATCGTCAGAAATGGCGGGACAGACACAGGAGGCGGTCCGCCCGAAGGGAAAATGGTTCGGCCGCGGTATCTACGGAAGCAAGGATGTCCCCATCCGCATTTTGGACGGCCTGATCGGTGTTTTGATCGTGGTGATCGTGGGAATGATCATTTTCTTCGCTGTACGCGGTGGATTCAACATTATGTACGATACGGATGGCGGAAGCGAAGTGCCCGCACAGAAGATCCGCTACGGTGAGTTCATTACGGAGCCGGAGATACCTTACAAGCCCGGATACACCTTTGACGGATGGTATACGGAAAAGGAAGGCGAGACGGTGTTATGGTATTTCCAGTCGGAAAAAGTTACCGGCGATATGACATTGACCGCGCATTGGATACCGGCACAGTTCACAGTGAAATTTGACTATGACGGTGGCACGGATGCAGACGGTGCGGTCACGGAATCCAAGCAGGTGACTTTCGGTGAGACCTATGGCACACTTCCGGAACCGGTCAAAGAAGGAAGCATCTTTGCCGGCTGGGAATACAGCGGACAGACGATCACCGCAGATACCGTTGTCCAAATGACAGGAGAACATGTCCTGACAGCAATCTGGAAATGATCTGCTCATTGTTTCAATATCGGTAAAATCAAGAACTCCCGGCTGGAGGCAGATACTGCTTCCGACCGGGAGTTCCTGCTTTTTGAAAGCAATTTTCCAAGACTGTTATAAAAGAAAAGCCTCTTGACAGAATGCAAAGAATGTCGTACTATTGTATTATACAAATAATACAACAAAACAATAGATATGAAAAAGTAAAAACGAAATGAAAATTATTAAGAAAGGATGATAGGAATGGCGTGGGAATTAGATGCTGACAGAACAATCTATGCGCAACTGGTAGAACGGATCCAGCGGGAAATCGTATCCGGAAAATATCAGCCGGGAGAGAAGCTCCCCAGCGTCCGTGATCTGGCGGCGGTGGCAGCGGTGAATCCGAACACGATGCAGAAGGCATTTGCGGAACTGGAGCGGAGTGGTCTGATCATGACGCAGAGGACCAGCGGCAGAACGGTTACGGAGGATACGGAACTGATCTCCCATACGAGGGAGAAGCTGGCAGCCGGTCATATGAGGAGCTTTATAGACAATATGCAGGAGCTGGGGTATGACACCGGGGAGATCAAAGAACTCTTGGCTAAAATGCAGTCCTGAGAGACCGGAGATTCCGGTAAACAATGAAGAGAGGCGGAAAATAAATGAATAATTTGGTGGAAATCGTGAACTTAACCAAGAAATACGGCACCAATGTGGCCGTGAATCATCTGACCGTAAGTCTTCCCAAGGGGAAGATCATTGGTCTGCTGGGACCCAACGGCAGTGGTAAGACGACCCTGATCAAAATACTGAACGGTCTGCTGACACCGACGGAAGGAACCATTCTGATCGATGGCAATAACGTGGGACCGGCGACTAAGAGTAAGGTGGCCTATCTCCCGGACCGCACATACCTGACTATGAATCAGACGATCAGGGAGATCCTGGATTATTTTCAGGACTTTTATGCGGACTTTTCCAGGGAACGTGCAGAAGAAATGTTAAAAAGCCTTGGAATCGACCCCACGGTGAAGATGCGGACCTTATCTAAAGGTACAAAGGAAAAGGTACAGCTGATCCTGGTGATGAGCCGGAATGCCAGCCTGTATATTCTCGATGAACCGATTGCCGGTGTGGATCCGGCAGCGAGAGATTACATCCTGCGCACCATCATCAACAACTACAATCCCGAAGCTACGGTACTGATCTCCACCCATCTGATCGAGGATGTGGAGCAGGTGCTGGATGAAGTGATCTTCATGCGCTACGGTCAATTGGTGTTATATACATCCGTTGACAATATCAGAGAAGAGAAGGGTAAGTCTGTAGATGCTTACTTCAGGGAGGTATTCGCATGTTAGGAAAGTTGATGAAATATGAATGGAAAAATATCTGGAGAGCAGGTACACTGATGCTTCTGGGAATGTTTGTAGTCACCGTGATCGGCTGCGTGGTATTACGCATGCCGGGAGGGCTGGTAGCGGAGATTGCGGACGGCAATGATATAAATGCGGCACAGAGCTGGTTTGTAGTCTCTTCCTTTGTGGCAACACTGATCCTGTATGTGATCATGCTGTTGGCGTCTACCTGGGGCATGCTGATCTTCCTGGGAATCCGCTTTTACCGCAGCATGTATACGGATGAAGGCTATCTGTCCCATACTCTGCCGGTGACGGCAAACCAACTGTTCTTAAGCAAGGTACTGGTCTCCGGTGCCTGGTATCTGTTCCTTACGATAGGCATTGGTATCTCAGTGATGGCATTGGTCGTGTCTTTGATGACAGGACTTTTAAATGTTGGTGAACTGAGTAGTGTAATGACACAATATAATGGGAATATCTGGGAATTCCTGACGGATGCTTTTTATGAGATTGGCAGAGCATATGAAGATGAGATGGGAATCAATCTGCTGCATTATGGGATTACACTGCTCTTAACCTATGTAGTAGGACCTTTCATTACTATGGTCACTCTGTTCGGAGCCCTGACGATCGGTCAGCTGTCTTCTAAACATAAAGGGTTCATGGGAATCCTGGCCTATGCGGGAGTGACGATCCTGTCTTCCATCATCGGCAGCACTGTACAGAGTGCTTTCATGTTTGGTACAAATGTCATGAGCAGTCAGAGTGGAATCTCGGTGAGTGCCAATTCGGTCTATGATATTAATGTGATCACCAGCCTGCTCCTGGCAGCGATCATGTACGGAGTATCTTATTACATCATGAATAAAAAATTAAACCTGGACTGACAGGTATGGCACCTTGCCCTTACGTACGAAATTTGGTATAATAAATCCAAATTGACAACAGGGAACGGGTGAAGGTACATGCAGGAGATACTTGATAGAATTTTAGGAGGAAACTTCGATTATGAGAATGGTTCTTTGGAATTCTCCTGCTCTAAAATAGAGATTTCCCTGTCTCAGGGAACAGCGTACGAAGGCTCTTTTCACATCCTTTCTGCATCGGAAGGCTATGTAAAAGGATCTGTAATATCGGACCATCTGCTGATGGAATGCATAACAGACCAGTTTACCGGCTCCGATGCAGAAATTTTTTATTGCTTCCATGGAGAGAATCTGGAGGAAGGGGATGTGGTGAAGGGCTCTTTTTCTGTAGTCAGCAACAGGGGAGAATACAATCTGCCTTTCGTGGTGACCGTGGAGCATGGCGTATTGAATTCTTCCATCGGTACCATAAGGAATCTGTTTCATTTTGCTAATCTGGCGAAAAGTAACTGGGCGGAAGCGGTACGGTTATTCTATGATCCGGATTTCCGGCGTCTGTTCCAGGGGAATGATGAACATTTTTATGGCTGCTATCGTATGCTGTCCGCCTATGAGGGCAATGAGCAGAACGTGGAGGAATTTCTGATCTGTATCAATAAAAAGCAGCAGATAGAGTTTCTGATAGAGGAAAAGGAACTGGTGAAAAAGCTTTCCAGAGCGGAAGGTAATTACGGGGTGACGGAGAACAGCCTGAATATTGTCAGAAACGGCTGGGGATATACTGATTTACAGATCGAATGTGAGGGAGAGTTTGTCTTCACAGAAAAAGAAACATTAAGTGATGACGATTTTCTGGGAAACCGGTGCAGACTCCCGGTCTATATCGACAGCAGTATATGCAGGCCCGGTAAAAATTTCGGCAGGATCTATATATACAATGCTTATACGTCGCTGGAGATCCCGGTGACGGTACAGCTGGGGGATATGACGGCGGTGCGGCATGCGGATCACAGTCATATGCAGTGCAGAGCACAGATCATGAAATATTATGAGGATTTCAGATTACGTAAGATCGGAACAGGTACCTGGCTGGCAGAGACCGGCAAATTGGTGGAACGTATGGTGACTATGGATGAACGGGATGCATCGGCCAGACTGTTTCAGGCACAACTTCTGATCACCGAAGAGAGATACAATGAAGCCGGCTGGATCCTGGATCATGCAGCGGATATGCTGGAGGAACAGAAAGCTGCCGGCGGGGATCTGTGGGCATATTATCTGTATCTGACGACACTGATCCACAGAGATCCCCAGTATACCAGGCAGATGGCGGAACAGGTGGAGCAGATCTATCGCTATGACAGGACCAGATGGCGGGTGGCGTGGCTGCTTTTGTATCTGTCGGAAGAGTATAACCGGTCTGCTTCCGGAAAATGGCTGTTCCTGGAGAAGCAATATCAGTATGGATGTACCAGTCCGGTCATCTATCTGGAGGCACTGGCACTTCTGAACAGCAATCCTGCATTGTTGCGGAAGCTGAACGGATTTGAACTGCAGGTGCTGCATTTTGGCGCCAGACAGGAGGCGATCAGTGACAGCCTGTTAGAACAGCTTCTGTATCTGTCAGGCAGAGTGCGGGAATATTCGCCGCTTTTGTGCAGAATTCTGAAAAAAGTATATGGGAAAAAAGAAGATGTACGTATCCTGCAGGAAATCTGCAGTCTGTTGATCAAAGGAGGCAAGACCGGTACGGATGCTTTTGGCTGGTATGAGAAGGGTGTGGAAAGCCATCTGCGGATCACCAATCTGTATGAATATTATATGGCCTCGATAGATATGGATTCCGTAACGGAACTGCCGAAGGTAATATTGATGTATTTCTCGTTCCAGAACAATCTGGATTACGAACACAGTGCCTTTTTATATGCGTATCTGTTGAAACACAGGGCGGAATACGAAGAATTGTATGAACATTACGAACCGCGTATCGAACGGTTTGTCATCGATCAGATTCAGAAACAGCACATTAACAGACATCTGGCGGTGCTGTATCAGGGATTCCTGACGCCCGCGATTGTGACGGAGACAATGGCAAAGCCGCTTTCCCGTCTTCTTTTTGCACATCTGGTACGGGTGGAAGATAACAGAATACGCAAGGTGATCGTCGGTCAGCCGGGCAACCTGAAAATGACGGAGACTTTACTGCAGAACGGTATCTCATGGGTAGCAATCTACGGAAATGATTATACCATTGCATTTGAGGATGCCTATGGGAACAGATTCCTGAAAAATGTGGAATACACGCTGGAGAAGCTTTTGGTGCCCGGAAAATATCTGCGGCTGTTGGAACATTATGTGCCGGACACTGTGGAACTGGATCTGTATTTTGCACAAAATGACAGAGGAGAAGAAGCTATGTCTTCCGCAAAGTTAATGCGTATGGCAAGACTTGCGGCATCCGATGCCGTGGAGCCGAAGCTGCGGCATAAAATAGCGGTAGAGCTGGCGCAGGCTTATTTTGATGCCGATGATGTGCAGGCATTGGACGAATATCTGCAGGAGTTTGATGGAGAACAGCTGACGGTGGAACAGAGGGAGACCGTACTGCGTTTCCTGATACTGCGGGGGAATTATGAGAAGGCATATCAGTGGATCGAACGGTATACACCGTATTTTGCGGAAGCCAAAATATTGCTGCGCCTGACGGATGCGCTGATCTCACAGTCCGTACATGACGGAGAACCTGCCTTATATGCGGCGGCATTGTCTGTTTTTCGCAGAGGAAAATACAACGGAAATGTTTTGGAGTATCTGTCTCATTATGTACAGGGAACGACGAAAGAGCTGCGTGATATCTGGAAAGCAGCCAGATCTTTTGAAGTAGACTGCTATGAACTCAGTGAGAAAATTCTGGTACAGATGTTGTTTTCCGGTGCATTTGTGGGAGAACGGCTGGATATTTTCCGCTATTACGTATCTCAGGGAGCCGGACAGGAGATCGAAGAGGCGGTTCTGATCCAGAGCTCTTATGATTACTTCTGCAGAGAAAAACTGACGGAGGAATACATTTTTCATGAAATCCGTAATTGCTATCTGCGGGGGGAAGAGACACAGAGAATCTGTAAACTGGCATATCTGAAATTCTATGCGGAGAACAGAGACAGGCTGGAGAGAGAAGACGAGCTGCTGATCCGGGACTTCCTGCAGGAAATGATGAAAGAGCATATTCATCTGAACTTTTTCCGGGAATATAAGGACTGCCTTCCCGAGCTGCAGGAACTAAAGGACAAGACCATTGTGGAGTATCATACCAGAGGCGGTGTCCGGGCAAGAATTCATTATGTGATGCTGCACGAGAACGGACAGGCAGAGGATTATCTGTCGGAATACATGCAGGAAGTATACAGTGGAGTATTTTTCAAAGAGTTTGTGCTCTTTTTTGGTGAGAATATTCAGTATTATATTATGGAAGAATCCGCAAACGGAGAACAACTGACGGAGAGCGGAAGCTTACAGAAGAGTGATATCATGAATGATAATCCGGACAGTAAATACGAGATTGTCAATGATATGATGATCAGTATGACGCTGCAGGATGATGATACACTGGATCATCTTCTGGAGGAATATTACCGCAGAGAATATCTGGATCACAGACTGTTCACTCTGCAGTAAGATCAGACAGACCACAGAGAGGAGGCGGAAGGAAGATGCGACTGCCGGGAAGCGAAAAAGTAATCGTCGGATATGATCTTGGTAACAAATATGCGCAGATCAGCTGCTATGTTACGGGTAGTGAGGAAGAGATCAGAACATTGTCTTCCGTAGCGGGATCTTCGGTCTATACCATTCCGCTGGCGCTCAGTAAGAGACAGGGAGTCAACCAGTGGTTTTACGGAAGTGAAGCAATACGATATGCCGGGGAGGAAGAAGGAATTCTGGTGGAGAACCTTTTGAAGCTGGCCAGGGACGGAGAACCGGTGCAGATCGACGGCGCACCGATTGATCCGGTTGCGTTGCTGACGCTTTTCCTGAAACGAAGTCTGGGTCTTTTATCTCAGGTGACAAATACGGAACGTATCGGTGCCCTGATGATCACCTGCGAAGAATTGGATCATCGGATGCTGGAAGTGCTGACAGCAGCCACAGAGGGACTTCATCTGAAGACGGATCAGATCTGCTTCCAAAGTCATGTGGAGAGCTTTTATTACTATAATCTGTACCAGCCGGAGGAACTGTGGCGGCATAAGACGATATTATGCGAATATGGAGATGCTTCCATACGTACCTACTGCATGGAATGCAACCGGCATACCACACCTGTAGTGGCATATATGGAGGAGAGGGAATTTCCTTTCCCGGTACCGGAATCCGATGAGAAAATGCAGGAGATCGCGAAAAAATTGTGTGAAAATCAGATGATATCTTCGGTATATCTGATCGGTGAAGCTTTTTCCCGGGACTGGATGAAGGAATCCCTGCGCTATCTGTGTAAGGGGAGGAGAGTTTTCCAAGGCAATAATCTGTTCAGCAAGGGTGCCTGTTATGGCATGATGGAGAGACTGACTCCCGGGGAAAACGGTAAAAATCATGTGTTTCTGGGAAGAGATAAACTCAAATCCAATATCGGAATGAAGGTTCTCAGGCAGGGAGAGGAATCCTATCAGGCATTGCTGGATGCCGGAATCAACTGGTATGAAGCCCAAAATACCATGGAATTCTATCTGCTGGAGGGACGTGCTGTGGAGATCCTGATCACATCTCTGACCGGCAAGGGGAACCGGATCGCCAGAATCGTACCGGAAGAATTACAGGAGGGAATCATCCGCCTGCGGATCAGCGTGGAAATGCGGGATGACACACACCTCAAGGTGGAACTGGAGGATTTGGGATTTGGCACATTTCGTGCTGCAACACATCACATCTGGAAGGAAGAGATCGAACTCTGACCGGAGATGAAGATGGATGGAGATGAGAATGGAAATGAAGGCAAGTCTGTGTGTAGGTGAATATTGTGAAACAGCCTATAATATAGAAGAACTGGAGATCCGGGTCTATTGCATGGAGGAACTGTGCTATTGCCTGAAGGAAAATGCGTTTCTTCTGGATATGTCTATCATGAATGATAAACTGGTGGACTGGATCGGAGAGGAATGCAGGGTCAGAGAGCTGGCAAAGCAATTGTACCCCATGGTACATAAACAGGGGTCACTGAGTGTTTTCGTGCTGACGATTCTGCAGTATGTGGGAATCTATGGGGAAGAAGAGCTGCAGGCAGTCGCACAGGTGCTGAAGCAGGGATCCGGACTCAGCAACCTGGAGAAACGTAAGAGCCAGATCGACTATATGGTGGAAAAAAGAAAATATGCCGCGGCCATTCGCGGATATGATATGCTATTGGAGACCTGGAGTGATCTGGAGAGAGAAGGAAGAGAGCTTCCGGCCGGAAAAGTCAGGGCGGCGATCCTGCATAATAAAGGCGTGGCTCTTACCGGACTGATGCTTTATGATAAGGCGGCAGAGTATTTTCGTGAGGCATGGCAGGCGGATCCGGACAGAAGCCATCTGGATGCTTATCTTGCGGCAAAACGCATGGAGCTTTCGGAAGATGCTTATGTGGCATTTGCGGCCCGGAACCCGGAATTCTATACAGAATCTCTGGAACTGGAGAAAAGTATGGAACAATTCGGGAGAGAATGGGAACAGCAGCCGGAATTCCGGCAGTTGAAACTGCGAAGAGAATGGCGCGCAAATGACAGACAGAAATACGATGCGGAAAATGAGAGACTCATCACAGCATTGAAAAACAGTTATCGGACGAGTGTCAGCATATAACAGGACTGGAACGGACAGGAGAAAACTATGGCGTGGTGGAAACGCTTTTTTAAGAAAAAAACAGAACCGGTGGAAGAGGATGACTGGGAACAGTTGGTCTATACACGTAACGGTGTAAATTTTGAAGAGGAAGATCAGCGGAAACGTTACATTGTGAACTGCCTGGAGCAGATAGCGGAAGCTTCCAGGGAGGTCGATCTGCTCACCGGGGAATATACACTGGTAACATCGTACCTGACGGATATGGAAGAGATTGAGGCGTTACCTGCACAGCAGAGAGGGGAGATCAACCGTACCGCAGGTAAAATATCTGCGCTGGAACAGGAACGCAGTAAATATCGTGAGAAGAAAAACCGGATGAAAGATGCGGATTATTATGCCATCCGTAAAAGAGAAGATGAGATCGAAGAAGGGATTCGGAAGATCCGGGAAGGCGAAAAATACGGCAATCTGGTACGGCAGGATCTGCATCGACTGGATGGAGAACGGCATGCCTATGAATATCGCAGAAATGAACTGGAGAATCTGATGAATAATCAGAGGGGAATGGCGGTGATCTTCCTGACGGCATTGATCGTGTGCGTGATCATGCTGGCTGTTCTGCAGTTTGCATTTGAAATGGATACTTATGTGGGATATTTCCTGGCGGTAGGCGCGGGCGCAGTGGCAATCTCCTATGTGTGTATCAAATACATGGACAGTGACAGGGAATTGCAGCGTGTGGAGAAGACCATCAATAAACTGATCCAGCTGCAGAACAAAGTAAAGATCCGGTATGTGAACAACTGTCAGCTGATGGAATATCTGTATCTGAAATATAATACGGACAGTGCAGCCAGACTGGAAAAGCTGTGGAAAATGTACCAGGATGAAAAGGAAGAACGGAAACAGTTCGCGGAGGCGGAAGCCAAGATCGAATATTACCAGAAGCAACTGGTGGAACAGTTGTCTAACTATCGGGTACAGATGCCGGAACGCTGGATCGGTCAGACGGCAGCTCTTTTGGATAAACGCGAAATGGTGGAAATCCGACATGAACTCATTCAGAGAAGACAGGCGCTCCGCAAACAGATGGATTACAACCAGGAGGTGGCGGAGACCGCCAGGAACGAAGTGAAGGATGTAGCAGCAGCATACCCCAGATATGCAAAGGAAATTCTCTCGATGGTGGAGCGTTACGACCGATAAAGAATTGACAAGACCCTCCCGTTATGTTACTATGACACCGTGTTAGCAATTTACCATGCTAAAGTACACAATGCGGCCAACAGTGAGTGGCAGAACGGGAGGATGTATTATGAAAAGAGTATTAGTGGCATTATTGGCGATCAGCATGGCAGCAGGTGTTCTTACCGGCTGTGGTTCTAAAGGATCTGATAAGACATTTACCGTAGGTTTTGATGCGGAATTTCCCCCTTACGGATATCGTGATGACAATGGAGAATATGTAGGCTTTGACCTGGATCTGGCAGCGGAAGTATGCAAGAGACAGGGCTGGGAACTGGTAAAGCAGCCCATTGACTGGGATGCAAAGGATATGGAGCTTTCTTCCGGAGCTATTGACTGTATCTGGAACGGGTTCACCATGAACGGCAGAGAGGATGCCTACACCTGGACCGAGCCCTATGTGGATAACAGCCAGGTGTTCGTCGTAGCAGCAGCTTCCGGTGTACAGAATAAGGAAGAACTGGCAGGCAAGGTTGTAGCGGTACAGAAGGATTCTTCCGCACTGGCTGCACTGAATGATGAAGAGAACAGTGATAACATTGCACTGCGTGATTCCTTTGCACAGCTGATCGAGTATGCGGATTATAACACTGCATTCATGGATCTGGAGCAGGGTGCGGTAGATGCCGTAGCTATCGATATCGGTGTGGCACAGTACCAGATCGCCCAGAGAGAAGCAGGGAAGTTCGTTATGCTGCAGGGCGAGGACAACAAGCTGGCAGTAGAGCAGTACGCCGTTGGTTTCTTAAAGGGTAACGATGAGTTAAGAGATACCGTGCAGAAGACCCTCGATGAGATGGCAGCAGACGGTACTTTCACACAGATCGCTGAAAAGTGGGGACTGACCGACAGTGTCTGCCTCGGTAAATAACAAAAGATAATTGATGTAAGTCAGGATAATTAAGGAGTAGATTTCATGAGTTTGCTGACCATGAGTGCCCAGCTGGCAGAGGGCTTTCTGATAACGGTGGAAATATTTGTACTGACCCTTTTATTCTCCCTTCCTCTTGGGTTGATCGTAGCCTTCGGAAGAATGTCGGGATGTAAGGTGATCCGCATTATTTCCAAAATTTACATATCCATCATGAGAGGAACCCCTCTGATGCTGCAGATCATCGTGGTGTATTTCGCACCCTTTTATGTGTTCCGCATGCACGTGGGAACGGGGTATCGTTTCCCGGCGGTGATCGTGGCATTCGTGATCAACTATGCAGCATATTTTGCGGAAATCTACCGTGCGGGGATCGAATCTATTCCGGTGGGACAGTATGAGGCTGCGCAGGTACTGGGCTACAGTAAGGCACAGACTTTCGTGAAGATCATTCTGCCGCAGGTCGTGAAGCGGGTGCTTCCGCCGGTGACCAATGAGACTATCACATTAGTCAAGGATACTTCTATGGCATTTACCATTTCCATCGCGGAGATGTTTACAGTCGCGAAGCAGATCGGAGCAGCACAGACCAGTGTGGTTCCGTTGCTGGCGGCAGGTGTATTCTATTATATCTTTAATCTCGTTGTGGCATCCTTCATGGAATACCTGGAGAAGAAGACATCTTATTACAGATAGGTGACAGACAGGAGTATCGTATATGGAACAGACAGACGGCGAAATCCTCTTAGAAATGAATCATGTGAAAAAAAGCTTTGATGGAAACGGAGTGTTGGAGGATATCTCTCTGACCGTGAAAAAGGGAGAGGTGGTCTCCATCATCGGTCCCTCCGGTTCCGGGAAGTCCACACTGCTTCGCTGCGCAACGCTTTTGGAAAAAATGGACGGCGGTGAGCTGATCTATTTAGGGCAGACGGCAGCTTCAGAGAAAACGGATAAAAACGGCAGAGTACAGTGCGGATATGCATCGAAGGCGGAATTACATAATATCCGTAAATGTTTTGGACTGGTATTCCAGAATTTTAACCTTTTTCCCCATTATACGGTGATGAAAAATATCATCGATGCGCCGATCCATGTGGATAAGGTAAGCCGCACAGAAGCCGTGGCGAGGGCGGAGAAGCTTTTAGCCCAGTTGGGACTGTCGGATAAGGCAGATGCCTACCCTTACCAGTTGTCCGGCGGACAGCAGCAGAGAGTATCCATAGCCAGGGCACTGGCACTGCAGCCCAAGATCCTGTTCTTCGATGAGCCGACCTCAGCACTGGATCCGGAATTGACGGCAGAAGTATTAAAGGTGATCAGACAGCTGGCAAGTGAACATATGACCATGATCATCGTGACTCATGAAATGCAGTTTGCCAGAGAAGTATCCGACCGCATTATTTTCATGGAACAGGGTGTGATCGTGGAGGAAGGTTCTCCCGAAGCACTTTTTACAACGGAAAATGCCCGGGTTCGGGAATTTATCGGTAAGTTGCAGTAAAAACATATTGATTTTTTTTCGCAAATCTGTTTATCTATTAGGTGTGGGTGTATCTTGCCCACACCTGTTTCAATAAAAGACTGAAAAACATAAGAATGCGAGGACTGATGGTATGAGCGTACAGGAAATGAAACCGATCAAGGAAGGCAAAGTTCGTGAGATCTACGACAACGGAGATACCCTGATCATGGTGGCAACTGACCGTATCAGCTGCTTTGATGTGATCTTGGACAACACAGTAACGAAGAAAGGAACTGTATTGACCCAGATGTCAAAATTCTGGTTTGATATGACGGAGGATGTGATCCCCAATCATATGGTATCCGCTGATGTTAAGGATATGCCCGAATTTTTCAGACAGCCCAAATTTGACGGCAACAGCATGATGTGCAAGAAGCTGAACATGCTCCCTATCGAGTGCATCGTTCGTGGATACATTACCGGAAGCGGCTGGGAAAGCTACAAGAAGAACGGCACCGTATGCGGCATCAAGCTTCCGGAAGGTCTGAAGGAGGCAGATAAGCTTCCTGAGCCCATCTATACCCCTTCCACCAAGGCGGAGATCGGAGATCATGATGAGAACATCTCCTACGAACAGAGTGTGGAATATCTGGAGAAGCGCTTCCCCGGAAAGGGTGCAGAATATGCTGCCAAGCTTCGTGACTATACCATCGCTATTTATAAAAAGTGTGCGGATTACGCATTGACCAAAGGAATCATCATTGCAGATACCAAGTTCGAATTCGGTCTGGATGAGAACGGCAATATGGTACTGGGAGATGAAGTGCTGACTCCCGACAGCTCCCGTTTCTGGCCGGTAGACGGCTATGAGCCCGGACATGGCCAGCCTTCCTTTGACAAACAGTTCGCCCGTGACTGGCTGAAAGCCAATCCCGAAAAGGGCTGGAAGCTGCCGGAGGAGATCGTGGAGAAGACCATCGGCAAATACCTTCAGGCATACAAGATGCTGACAGGAAAGGATCTGTAAATAATAATTTTGGGTATTCCTTTTTGCGGGGGCAGGCAGGAAAGGTAAGGCTTACAAGTGACGGACAACATTTATATCCAGACAGAAAATAACGACAAATTAAAGGAAGAATGCGGTGTCTTCGGTGTGTACGACTTTGACGGACACGATGTGGCATCTACGATCTATTACGGACTTCTGGCATTGCAGCACAGAGGTCAGGAGAGCTGCGGTATCGCCGTCAGCGATACAAACGGACCGAAAGGGAAAGTCTTAAGCAGCAAGGATATGGGACTGGTCAATGAGGCATTTACACCGGAACACCTCGAGAAGTTAAAGGGGGATATCGGTGTGGGACATGTCCGCTATTCCACGGCGGGCGGTTCTACCAGAGAAAATGCACAGCCTCTGGTACTGAATTATGTAAAAGGTACTTTGGGACTGGCACATAACGGTAATCTGATCAATGCTCCGGAACTGCGGAGAGAGTTAGAGTACACCGGTGCCATCTTCCAGACCACCATTGACTCCGAGGTCATTGCATACCATATTGCCAGAGAGCGTCTGAATTCCAAATCCGTAGAGGAAGCGGTGGGCAGAGCCATGACGAAGATCAAGGGAGCGTACTCCCTGGTGGTGATGTCTCCGAGGAAGCTGATCGGCGCCAGAGACCCTTATGGTTTTAAGCCGTTATGTATCGGTAAGAGAGACCATACCTATTTTCTGTCCAGTGAGACCTGTGCTCTGGATACGGTAGGAGCTGAATTTGTCCGGGATGTGTTACCCGGTGAGATCGTGACCATATCTCCGGAGAAGGGGATCGAGTCCGACACCAGCCATGTGCTGAAGCCTGCGGATACCGCAAGATGTATTTTTGAGTATATTTATTTCGCCAGACCTGACAGCTTTATCGATGGGATCAGCGTGTATGATTCCCGTATCCTGGCAGGAAAGTTCCTGGCTATGGATTCCCCGGTGGATGCGGATCTGGTCATCGGCGTACCGGAGTCCGGCAACTGCGCTGCCATGGGATATTCCATGCAGTCCGGAATCCCTTATGGTATGGGCTTCGTGAAAAATGCCTATGTGGGCAGAACTTTTATCAAGCCGAAGCAGAAGAGCAGAGAGAGCAGTGTACAGGTCAAATTAAATCCTATCCGGGAAGCCGTGGAAGGCAAGCGTGTCATCATGATCGATGATTCCATTGTCCGCGGCACCACCTCCGACCGTATCGTGAAGATGTTGCGGGAGGCAGGAGCGAAGGAGGTCCATATGAGAGTCAGCTCACCGCCTTTTCTGTGGCCCTGCTATTTCGGCACAGATGTTCCGGCGAGAGACCAGCTGATCGCATATAACCGTTCCGTGAAGGAGATCAGTGACCTCATCGGTACAGACAGTCTGGACTATCTGAAGATCGAGAGACTGGAAGAGCTGGTGGGCGGTAAGCTCGGCATCTGCAAGGGCTGCTTTACCGGCAAATACCCTATGGAACCGCCTGCGGAAGATATCCGCGGGGACTTCGACAAGTAAATGATAACTATTCGTAAGATGGCTCGAATAGTTGTAATAAATAGAAAATAAGAGGAGCAAGACAAATGAGTACAGGTACAGACAGATATCAGAGCCCGTTATCCGAACGCTACGCCAGTAAGGAGATGCAGTATATTTTCTCCCCGGATATGAAATTCCGTACATGGAGAAAACTGTGGATCGCACTGGCAGAGACGGAGAAAGAGCTGGGACTGTCCCAGGACGGGAAACCCGTCATCACAGATGAGCAGATCGAGGAACTGAAGGCACACGCAGAGGACATCAATTATGATGTGGCAAAAGAGCGTGAGAAGCTGGTACGTCATGATGTTATGAGCCATGTATATGCATATGGACAGCAGTGCCCCAAGGCAGCCGGAATCATTCATCTGGGCGCAACCTCCTGCTACGTAGGTGACAACACCGATATTATCGTGATGACAGAGGCTTTGAAGTTAGTCAGAAAAAAGCTGATCAATGTCATGAAGGAGCTGGCTGACTTCGCAGATAAGTATAAGGCACAGCCTACCCTGGCATTCACTCATTTTCAGCCTGCACAGCCTACGACTGTAGGTAAGAGAGCAACCTTGTGGCTGCAGGAGTTCTCTCTGGATCTGGAGGATCTGGATCATGTTTTGGGTACCATGAAGCTGTTAGGCTCCAAGGGAACCACCGGAACCCAGGCATCCTTCCTGGAACTGTTCAACGGGGATCAGGAGACCATCGATAAGATCGATCCCATGATCGCTGCCAAGATGGGCTTCAAGGAGTGCTATCCCGTATCCGGACAGACTTATTCTCGTAAGGTGGATACCAGAGTAGCCAACGTACTGGCAGGTATTGCGGCATCCGCACACAAGATGAGCAACGATATCCGTCTGTTACAGCACCTGAAGGAAGTGGAAGAGCCGTTTGAGAAGAATCAGATCGGTTCCTCTGCAATGGCATATAAGCGTAATCCCATGAGAAGTGAGCGTATTGCGTCTCTGTCCCGTTATGTGATGGTGGACGCACTGAATCCCGCGATCACTTCCGCTACCCAGTGGTTCGAGAGAACGCTGGATGACTCTGCAAATAAGAGACTGTCCATTCCCGAAGGCTTTCTTGCCATCGACGGCATCCTGGATCTGTGCCTGAATGTTGTGGACGGTCTGGTAGTATACCCGAAGGTGATCGAGAAGCATATGATGAGTGAGCTGCCCTTCATGGCTACCGAGAATATCATGATGGATGCTGTAAAGTTAGGCGGCAACCGTCAGGAGCTGCATGAGCGTATCCGTGAGCTGTCCATGGAGGCGGGCCGCAACGTGAAGGTAGAAGGAAAAGAAAACAATCTGTTAGAGCTGATCGCCGCAGATCCTGCATTCCCCATGGGACTGGAGGAACTGAAGGCATCCATGGATCCTTCTAAGTATATCGGACGTTCTAAGGAACAGGTGGAAGCATTCTTAAAGAACGTGATCCATCCGATTCTGGAAGCCAACAAAGATCTTCTGGGCGTAAAGGCAGAGATCAATGTATAAATAGAAATCATATCATCACAGAAATCCGTCATTTGACCAGGAAAGCCAATGGCGGTTTTCTGCGTTGCGGAGAAATATCAGAGAGAGCAGGAGATAGATAAAAATGGGTGGATTTTTTGGAGTCGCAGCAAAAGAAGACTGTGTATTTGATCTGTTTTTCGGAACAGACTATCATTCCCATCTGGGAACCAGACGCGCCGGAATGGCTGTCTACAGCAAAGAGGAAGGTTATAACAGAGCCATTCACAACATCGAGAATGCGCCGTTTCGTACCAAATTCGACAAGGATGTCAATGAAATGCGGGGCAATCTCGGTATCGGATGTATCTCAGATTTTGAACCACAGCCACTGATGGTGCGTTCCCATCACGGAACTTATGCCATCACTACGGTTGGCAAGATCAATAATACTGATGCCATTATAAAGGATCTGTTCGCAAAAGGACATTCCCATTTTCTGGAGATGAGCGGCGGAGACATCAACGCCACGGAGTTGGTGGCAGCCATCGTGAATCAGAAGGATAACCTGGTAGAGGGCATTCAGTACGCCCAGGAGATCATTGAAGGTTCCATGACGCTTCTGATTATGACACCGAAGGGAATCTATGCGGCCAGAGATAAGATGGGACGTACTCCTGTGGCCGTGGGCAAAAAGGAAGGGGCATATTGTGTTTCCTTTGAAAGTTTTGCTTATCTGAACCTGGGATACCAGCCGGTACGTGAACTGGGACCGGGAGAGATCGCCGTGGTGACACCGGAAGGCGTGCGGACGCTGGTACAGCCGGGAAAAGACATGAAAATCTGTACCTTTTTGTGGGTATATTACGGATATCCTTCTTCCTCTTACGAAGGGATCAGTGTTGAAAAAATGCGTTATCAGTGTGGCGCGAAGCTCGCGGAGCGTGATCATGTAAAGCCGGATATCGTAGCCGGTGTGCCGGATTCCGGTACCGCCCATGCAGTGGGATATGCGAACCGTTCGGGGATTCCTTTCTCCCGTCCATTCATCAAATATACACCGACCTGGCCGAGATCTTTTATGCCGACGATACAGACCCAGAGAAATCTGATCGCCAAGATGAAATTGATTCCGGTACATGACCTGATCCAGGATCAGAGCCTGTTGCTCATTGATGATTCCATTGTCCGCGGTACACAGCTGAGAGAGACGACGGAATTTTTATACCAGAGCGGTGCGAAGGAAGTACATATCCGTCCGGCATGTCCCCCCTTGTTATACGGTTGTAAGTATCTGAACTTCTCCAGATCCTCCTCCGAGATGGATCTGATCACCCGCCGTGTGATCAAGAAGATGGAGCAGGAAGACAGACAGATCGACCTGAAGAACTATGTGGATCCGGATACGCCGGAGTATGAAGAAATGGTAGGCAGGATAGGAAGGCAGCTGAACTTCACTACCCTGCAGTTCCAGAGACTGGATGATATGATCGAGTCTGTGGGGATCGGAAGAGACAAACTCTGTACCTATTGCTGGGATGGAACACAATAATCAAAGATTATATAAAATATAATAAATATTGATTTTACTTATATCACAAAGTGTTGTATACTAAGAGACAGTGTGAGAGAAACATTGTTCTCTCAAAAGAGTAAGAGATTTGAGTTAGATTTATCACGAATCGTGATAAAGAATGGAGGAAAACATGGTAAAGGCAGTTGTAGGAGCCAACTGGGGCGACGAAGGAAAAGGAAAGATCACAGATATGCTGGCAGAGAAAGCGGACATTATTGTACGTTTTCAGGGCGGCGCAAATGCAGGACATACTATCGTGAACAATTATGGTAAATTTGCTCTGCACACTCTTCCTTCCGGTGTATTTTACAATCATACCACCAGCGTGATCGGTAACGGTGTGGCATTGAACATTCCCATCCTGATGAAGGAGATCAAGTCTATCACAGACAGAAATGTTCCCATGCCCAAGATTCTGGTATCCGACCGTGCACAGATGGTAATGCCTTATCATATTTTATTTGATCAGTATGAGGAAGAGAGACTGGGCGGCAAGTCCTTCGGTTCCACCAAGTCCGGTATTGCACCTTTTTATTCCGATAAGTATGCGAAGATCGGTTTCCAGGTAAGTGAGTTATTTGATGACGAATTGTTAGAGGAAAAGGTACAGCGCGTCAGCGAGATGAAGAATGTCATCTTAGAGCATCTGTATCATAAGCCGCTGATCGATCCCGCAGAACTGTTAAATACCCTGCATGAGTATCGTGACATGATCGCACCTTTCGTATGCGATGTATCTGCATTCCTGGATAAGGCACTGAAGGAAGGCAAGACCATTCTGTTAGAGGGTCAGTTAGGTACCATGAAGGATCCGGACCACGGAATCTACCCTATGGTAACTTCTTCCTCCACCCTGGCAGCATACGGCGCCATCGGTGCAGGTATCCCTCCTTATGAGATCAAGCAGATCGTGACCGTAAGCAAGGCATATTCTTCCTCAGTAGGAGCAGGTGCTTTCGTATCCGAGATCTTCGGTGACGAGGCAGATGAGCTGCGCCGCCGCGGCGGTGACGGCGGTGAGTTCGGCGCTACCACCGGACGCCCCAGACGTATGGGCTGGTTCGACTGTGTAGCTACCAAGTACGGCTGTCGTCTGCAGGGCGCTACCGATGTAGCATTTACCGTACTGGATGCACTGGGATATCTGGAGGAGATCCCTGTATGTGTAGGCTATGAGATCGATGGTGAAGTGACCACTGATTTCCCTGTAACCTACAAGCTGGAGAAGGCTAAGCCCGTACTGAAGAAGCTCCCCGGATGGAAGTGTGATATCCGCGGCATCAAAAAATTCGAGGATCTGCCTGAGAACTGCAGAAAGTATGTAGAGTTCATTGAGGAGCAGATCGGCTTCCCTATCACCATGGTCAGCAACGGTCCCGGAAGAGAAGATATCATTTATCGTGAGAGTCCTCTGAAGAAATAATGATAGAGTATAATACGAAATACCCTGCGAAGCAGGATGTAGAGTGCGATAGCACGAATTCGTGAGCTTATGATTTATAGTAATACAGGAAAAGGGCATGGCGCGGCAGAAGATGCAGCCTATGCCCTTTTTTCTCAAAGCGGTTTGCGGGATTGATGGGAGGCACTATGATCAATAACCTGGAGGCATATAAAGTATTTTATTATGTGGCAAAATGCGGAAGTGTGACGAAGGCAGCAGGGGAACTGTCCATTTCACAGCCGGCGGTCAGTCAGGCTGTCAAGCAGCTGGAAAACACTTTGGATGTGTCGCTTTTCCACCGGGCGGCAAAAGGTGTGCGCCTGACCGGTGAGGGAGAATTGTTATATTCCTATGTGGCAAAAGGATACGAACAGATCGAACTGGGGGTGAAGAAGGTCCACCAGATGCAGAATATGGAGCTGGGTGAAGTCCGGATCGGTGCCAGCGATATGACACTGCAGTTCTATCTGCTTCCCTATCTTGAAAAATTTCATGAGAAGTATCCCGGCATTAAAGTAATCGTATCTAATGCCCCCACCCCGGAGACCCTGAATTCTTTAAGGGAGGGAAGGATTGATTTCGGAATCGTCAGCACTCCTTTTCCAGACAGACCGGATATTCAGATGATCCCCGTGCGGGAGATCGAGGATGTATTCGTGGCAGGGAGAAGATTTTTTGGTTATAAAAATAAAATGCTGGATTTTCAGGAACTGGAGAGCCTGCCCCTTATTTTTCTGGAGAAAAATACCAGCAGCAGAAGTTATATGGATGAATTCCTTGCGGGCAACGGCGTCTATGTACAGCCGGAGTTTGAATTGGCCACCAGTGATATGATCGTGCAGTTTGTCAGGAGGAATCTTGGTGTGGGCTGTGTGATGCGGGATTTCGCCAGAGATTATGTGGAATCCGGTCTGCTTTTTGAACTCAGGTTCAATAAAATGATACCGAAGAGACAGTTCTGTGTTGTAAGGAATACGAAAATGCCTATGGCGCCGGCGGCGGAGAAGCTGCTTGAGATTATGGAACTGGATGCGGCAGCTGCTACGGTATAAAGAGGCCGATATAAATGGCGCAGATGGCATATGCAAGAGGTATAAAGAGACTGATATAAATGATGCAGATGCGTATGCAAGAGGTATAAAGAGGTCGATATAAATGATGCAGATGGTGTATGCAAGAGAATGTACAAACAGATAGGAGACGGGATAAGATGATACGTAATATAATATTTGATATTGGAAATGTACTGACTGATTATCGCTGGGAAGGATTTCTGGCAGACAAAGGATTCGATGCGGAGATGATTCAAAAGATTGCCAAAGCATCCGTGATGCATCCGGCATGGGCAGAGTATGACCGCGGTACCTGGACGGATGAACAGGTACTGGCTGCGTTTGTAAAAGATGCACCACAGCTGGAGCAGGAGCTGTATCAGGCATTTACGAGTATTGCCGGAATAGTAACTCCGAGAGCCTATGCAATCCCCTGGCTACAGGAATTAAAGGCAAAAGGATACCATGTGTATTATCTGTCTAATTTTTCCCACAAGGCCGAGGTAGAGTGTGCAGAGGCATTGAATTTCCTGCCGGAGATGGAGGGCGGTATCCTGTCCTATAAGGAGCATCTGATCAAGCCGGAACCGGAGATCTATCAATTGCTTTTGAAACGTTATGGATTGAAGGCAGAAGAGAGCGTATTCCTGGATGATACCTTGAAGAACGTCGAAGCCGCCGAAGAACAGGGAATCCATGGCATCCACTTCCTGACCAAAGAGCAGGCGGAAAAGGAACTGCGCAAGCTTGGCGTGGACTGCTGACAATTTTATCTAAAAAATACAAAAACATGAGATTTTGCCATGTAAAAAGCTGTTATTTTCGCTGAATGGGCAAAATGAAGAAATTCCGTACAAAAATCCCTGGTTTAGGAACTTTTTTGTACGGAATTCATTGTTTTTGGGGTATTTGCGACAAACTAAATTGAAAGTTAGTGAAATAGTTGTTCTAAAATCCACGCAGAAAGGACTGCCCGCCCCGGACTCGGATGCTAGCTACAACTGTGGATTTTCTAAAG
>ERZ1034984.163-NODE-163-length-72876-cov-14.553000_pt1 | contig 72876 bp, 63 predicted proteins | sample MGYA00520589_ERZ1034984 | MGnify/ENA primary metagenome ERZ1034984 (study PRJEB33766, sample SAMN09781790) | gut metagenome | biome: gut microbiome | host: Homo sapiens | place: Madagascar | study: EMG produced TPA metagenomics assembly of the PRJNA485056 data...
GCCCAGTGAATCGCCCACGCCTACCCCCACGCCCAGCCATACATACGATTTCAGCAGCTGGCCGGACGAGTTGAATGTGGACGGACTGAAAGAAAAAGGCTTTGACGGCAGCGTGAAAACCGACACCAAAAAGGTTTACACCGGCTGGCAGACCCTGGATGGGGTGCGCTATTATTTTGACCCCGATTCCCACGAGCCCGTAAAGGGCCAGCAGGTGATCCAGGGCATCATGTACACCTTTGGCGGCAACGGCGGCCTGCAAAGCCAGAGCCGGGGCATTGATGTTTCCAAATTCCAGGGCAGCATCAACTGGAGTCAGGTGAAGGCAAGCGGTGTGGACTTTGCCATTATCCGTGTGGGCTACCGCGGCTACGGCAGCGGCGCACTGGTAGAGGACAGCCAGTTCCGCGCCAACATTCAGGGCGCTTCTTCGGCGGGCATTCCCGTGGGCCTTTACTTCTACAGCCAGGCTGTAAACGAGGAAGAGGCCGTGGAGGAAGCCAGCATGGTGCTGAGCCTGTGCGGCGGCTACCGGCTGAGTTATCCCATTTACTATGACACGGAACATGTGGCGGGCGGCCGCGCCAACGGCATCTCGCGCGAAACCCGCACGGCCTGCGCCGTGGCATTCTGCGAAACCATTCGCAATGCAGGCTATTCGGCAGGTGTGTATTCTTACGCCAGCTGGTTCTACAACAGCCTGAGTTATGCCAACATCAGCAAGTACAGCATTTGGATCGCACAGTACCGCGACACGCTGGACTTTAAGTACAGCTACAAGATCTGGCAGTACAGCAGCAAGGGCCGTGTGCCCGGCATTTCTGCCAATGTGGATATGAATATCGCCTATTGAGCAAAACCCAAAAAGCCGCCCCGGCCGGGGCGGCTTTTTTGAAAAAACGGGCATAAAAACAGCGCTGCAGTTTTGAAAACTGCGGCGCTGTTTGGGTGTTATGCTTGGCCTACATAGCTGCGAACCATGGACTGCAGAAGATCGTCACGGTCGATCTTGCGGATCAGGTTGCGGGCATTTTTGTAGGTGGTGATGTAGGTGGGATCTTCAGAAAGGAGATAGCCTACGATCTGGTTTACAGGATTGTAGCCCTTTTCCTGCAATGCGGAATAAATCTCCTGCAGGGCGGCGCGCAGCTCTTGATCCTGTTCATCGCGCAGTGAAAATACAGCGGTAGCATCTGCCATGGGTGCATCATCCTTTCTTTTTTTTGCTGCGGTTTAAAAATTTAAATTCATTATACCCGAAAAAAGGCACACTTGCAAGCGAAACCTGTCTGATTTGCCTTTTTAGGCGGGTTTGAGTATAATAAAGGCAAAAAAATCGGGAGGGAACGGTGCATGATCTATGGGATCGGCTATGATCTGTGCAAAATCGAGCGCATGAAAAAAAGCCTGCAAAGCGAAACCTTTTGCAAGCGTGTGTTCGGCAGCGCCGAATGGGCAGCGCTGCAGGCACTGGGGGAAAATCGCCGCGCCGAAAGTGCGGCAGCCTGCTTTGCCGCCAAGGAGGCTTTTTTAAAGGCAGCGGGCACCGGCTTGGGCGGATTTCCGCTGGCCGAGCTGCAAACGCTGCGCAAAGAAAGCGGCGCACCGTATTATGCTTTGGAGGGCAGCGCTGCCGAGTGGCTGCAGGCGCAGGGGCTGCGGGCCCATTTGAGCCTGACGCATGAGGCCGGGCTGGCCGCAGCCATGACGGTTTTGGAAAAAATGGATACCATGGGTGATTAAAGCCATGCCCCTCTGCTTATACTGAATGCAGGGGGAGGCCAAGGCGCTCCCACACCGCAAACCGAACATTCTGTGGGGGAGGGCAGAAGCATGGAAGTGCACAGAGGAGAAGTTTTTTACGCAGATCTCAGCCCCGTGGTGGGCAGCGAGCAGGGCGGCATTCGCCCGGTGCTGATCGTGCAGAACGATATCGGCAACCGGCACAGCCCCACAGTGATCGCAGCGGCCATTACCAGCAGGCAGGATAAAAACCGCCTGCCCACGCACATTGGCATTCGGGCTGACCGCTGCGGCCTGAGCCGCGACAGTGTGGTGCTGCTGGAGCAGATTCGCACATTGGATAAGCACCGCCTGCGGGAAAAAGCGGGGCAGGTGGGGCCCGAGGATATGCAGCGCGTGGATCAGGCGCTGGGGGTATCCATTGGGTTAAACAGTACCTAAGGCAACACCGCACGAAACCCCGCTGTATCGGCACATGGCATTGTGCGGCATTGCTCTGAAGAAAACCAGCAGGGGCCGGGAAATTTCCCGGCCCCTGCTGGTTTATTCGGTGTTATTCCACCATCATATCGCAGGCTTTGTACAAATCGCCGCAGCTCATGCACACCACCAGATCACCGGGGCGGGCATGGGCCTTTACCCAGTCGGCGGCCCCCTTTAAGCCGTCCACCACCACGCTGCCCGGCAGCTTGGCGGCAAGGTCTTCGCTGCGCACCGAGCCATCGTCTACCTCACGGCTGCCCATGATGGGCAGCAGCACCACCTGATCGGCCATGGAGAGAACCTCGGCAAAATCGTTCATCAAAGCCTTGGTGCGGGAATAGGTGAACGGCTGATGCACGGCAATAATGCGCTTATAGCCCATGGCGCGCGCCGTGGAAAGCGTGGCGCGCAGCTCGGCAGGATGATGTGCGTAATCGTCTACCACGGGTGCGCCGTTGCACTCGCCCTTGATCTGAAAGCGGCGGCCTGCCCCTGTGAAATTGGCGGCAGCGCGCACGGCGTCCTCGGGCACAAGGCCCAGCTCACGCACACCGCAGCACAGCGACAGCGCATTGTACACATTGTGCCGGCCGGGCACGCCCAGCTTCAGATGGGCAAAGGGGGCACCATGCTCCAGCACATCAAATGCATAGAAGCCGGGCTTGTATTCCTGAATATTCACGGCCTTATAATCGGCATCGGCGGTGATGCCAAAGGTGATGGTGGGGCGATCGATGCCTGCAAGGGCATCGCAGGTGTTGGCATCGTCGGCGTTATAGCACACCGTGCGGCTGAGCAACGCGAATTTGCGGAAAGCCTGCTTCAGGTTTTCCATCGTGCCGTAATATTCCAGATGATCGTTGTCAATGTTCAGCACAACGCCCAGGGTGGGGGCAAGATTCAAAAAGGTTTCGCTGTATTCGCAGGATTCAATCACGATGCTTTTACCGCTGCCGGCCTTGCCATAGCCGCCGATCAGGGGCAGCTTGCCGCCGATCACCGCGCCGGGATCACGCCCCGCAAGCTCCAGCATGGTGGTGAACATACTGGTGGTGGTGGTTTTGCCGTGGGTGCCGCTGATGCACACGCTGTGTTCATAAATACGGCTTACAAAGCCCAGAAGAATGCTGCGCTCAATGCAGGGAATGCCCGCTGCGTGGGCGGCCTGCATTTCGGGGTTATCCTCGTGAATGGCGGCGCTGTACACGATCATCTGGGCATTGCCGATGTTTTCGGCGGCGTGGCCAAAGAACACTTTGATGCCCATGGCCTGCTCGGAGTCGGTAACCTTGGTTTGCTCTACATCGCTGCCGGTGATCTGATAGCCGCGCTTGTGCATGATCTGAACCAGCGGATACATACCGCTGCCGCCCACGCCGATAAAGTGCAGGCGGTGAATGCCATCCAGAAGATGGGGGTTGTAAGTAGAATAAGACATAAGTGATCGCTCCTTTATGAAAAACGGCGCCGTGGGGCGCTGTGAAATAAGTCTATTTCTTATTATATAATGTTCCGCATACAAAATAAACACTTTGGGCAAAAATTCTCACCCAACAAAGGCAAAGCGCATAGCATGGGGCAAACAGCGGAAGGGGTGGGGCTTTATGCAAAGAACTTTTTCGGTGGTGGGAGGCGATGCCCGCCAGCAGGCGGCCGGGCGCTGGCTGGAAAAACAGGGCTGCACGGTCACCGGGGCAGAGGAGGTGTACCGGGCAGATTATATTTTGCTGCCCATACCGCTGGATGCCCACCGTGTGGGGCTGGCGCGGCTGCTGCGCGCTGCGCGCCCGGGTACGGTGGCGTTTGGCGGCCGGGTGAGCGAGGCCGTGCAGGCGGCCGGGCAGGCAGCGGGCATTCCCATTTGGGATTACTACCGGTGCGATCAGCTGGCCCAGTGGAACGCGGTGCCCACCGCCGAGGGGTGCCTGGCACTGCTTTTGCAAAACCGGCCCCGTACCCTATGGGGCAGCAATGTGCTGGTGGTGGGCTATGGGCGCATTGGGCGGGCGCTGGCTGTGCGGCTGCTGGGGCTGAAAGCGCAGGTGACGGTGGCGGCCAGAAGGCCCGGTGTGCGCGCACAGGCCATGGCCGACGGATGCCGTGCGGTGGACCCGGCGCAGTTGGAAAAGGCAGCGGCGCAGGCCGACTGTGTGGTGAACACCGCCCCGGCGTTGGTGATCACCCGGGGCGTGCTGGAAACGCTGCAGCCCGGCACGCTGGTGGTGGATCTGGCCAGTGAGCCCGGCGGAACCGATTTTGCTGCGGCCCGGGCACTGGGGGTGCGCGCCATGCACGCGCTGAGCCTGCCCGCCCGCTTTGCCCCTGAAACAGCGGGAGAGCTGGTGGGGCGCACCGTGCTGCAGATGATCCGTGAGCGAGAGGAGGGAGCCTGAGTGAAGGATGGATGCACCATCGTGTTTGCACTGACAGGGAGCTTTTGCACCTATTCCAAGGTGCTGCCGCAGATGATGCGTTTGGCGGCGCAGGGGGTGCAGATGATCCCGGTGATGAGCTTTCAGGCCGCAGAAACCGACACACGCTTTGGCCGTGCCGAGGACTGGAAGCAAAAGCTGCAGGAGATCACGGGCAGCCCGGTGCGCCACACGCTGCCGCAGGTGGAGCCCCTGGGCCCGGGCAGGCAGGCCGAGGCCATGGTGATCGCGCCGTGTACGGGCGCTACCCTGGCAAAGCTGGATCTGAGCATTGGCGATACGCCGGTCACGCTGGCGGCCAAAAGCCTTTTGCGCACGGGCTGCCCCATTGTGGTGGCACCCTCAACAAACGATGGCCTTTGCGGCAGTGCAATGCATATCGGCAGCCTGCTGGCCCGCAAAAATTTTTATTTTGTGCCGTTTGGGCAGGATGATCCCGTACACAAGCCCTACAGCCTGCAAAGCGATTTTGAGCTATTGGGTGACACATTGCACAGTGCGCTGCACGGCAGGCAGCTGCAGCCGATCTTGACCGGGTGAAAAAAGGCGGCGCAAAGCAAAAAAAGCTTTGCGCCGCCTGGCGTTTAAGTGGTTTTTGAGGGCGTACCGTCCTCGGGAAAGGGCTGGCCGAACAGCAGCGGGGCCAACAAAAGCAGCATGAAGTTGCTGAATATGCAGAAGAAAAAGGATTCAAAGGGGCTGTGTGCGATCCAGCAGAAAAGCACACACACAAACCAGTAGCGGCGTGCTTTTAACAGGCGGTAGATCAAAAGGCAGGAAAGTATGACCAGAACAATGGTCAGCAGAATGCCGCCCCGATAAAGCATATAAAAATAGCTGTTGTCGATAATGGGATCGTCCATCCCGGGCGCAGGGCTTTTGGGCAGCTCTTGTGCCAGCAGACGGGGGGAAGCCAGCGTGGTGGTATAACGCCAGTTTTGCAAACGCCCGTTGGAAAATCGGGCGATCTTTTCCCATACGGCATTGCTGGGATCATAGCCCCATGCGGCTACGGCGCTGGCTGCAAGCAAAAACAGGGGCACGGCGGATAAAAGGCCGTGAATGGCCCGGCTTTGCAGCACCCGGCATACCAGAGGGAACAAAAGGCAGAGCAGGATCAAAACAGCGAGTGCAAGGAACACGCTGCGGGAGCCGGGAAATTTTTTGACAAACAACAAGGTGGGAAGCAGCATCCAAAGGGCGGCGAGTCGGCGTTTTTGTGCCGGCAGCAGCAACAGGAAGGCGGTGACGATGCTGAGGAGAACGCGGCTCAGATGATTGGGATTTTCAAACCCGAGTTCCATGCGAGAGGTAAACTCGGGATGCCAGATCAAAAGTACACCTGACAACGAAAGAACGATCAGAACCGCTGCCATGGCGGTGGTGAAGGCGGCAAAGCAGGCAAGGGCTTTGCGCCAGTTGATATCCTTGAAGGCGGCTATAAAGCCAAAAAGCGAAAAGATGTCCTGCTCATAGCTGGGAAGGATCGCAGCCATAGTGAAAATGTAAAACGCCAAAACGACAAGCAGCTGGCGCAGATCATAGCGTGTGCAGAAAAAGAACTTGAGAAGAAGGGGAATATACATGAGGGGGTACAGCAGATACATGGAGCCGTATACCCATGGAGGCGTGACGGTGTACAGCTGGCTGGCGTGCAGAAAAATGCGGCCGAACAGCAGCACGAACAGGGCGGCAAAATACAGCGGCCCGGCCAGCTTTTGGCGCTGGCCCCAGCAAAAATCGCCAAACAGGGCGTGCTCGCAGGAAAAACGGCGGGAAAGCTCGGCGCGAAAATCGCCTGTGCGCAGGCAGCAAAGGCCCTCCCAGGCAAAAACAGCGGCAGCAAGCGCCAAGGTGATCAGAGCAAACAGTGTATGCATAGCATCCCTCCGGAATAAGAGAATTGAAAGATAAAACTTTGTATAACACGGCCTCGCTGCAAGGCTTTGGGCACAGCAGCCGATGGCGCGTTTTTTGCGGATACGCTTTAATCATAGCGGATACGCTTTAATCATAAAGGATAAAAAAGAATTTGTCAAAAAGCTGCACACCGGCGGCCCCGGGCGCATAGGCTGGCAGAAAGGGCCGCCGTGGGGCGGCATGGGGAGGCGGAGCAATGAAGCAGTATCGAATCGTGGGCGGTACACCGCTGCAGGGGCGCTGTGTGTTACCGGCGGCAAAAAACAGCGTGCTGCCCATATTGGCGGCAACGCTTTTGTGCAGCGAAACGGTGGTGCTGCACCGTGTGCCCCGCACAAGCGATGTACACACCAGCCTGCAGCTGCTGGAAACGCTGGGAAAAACGCCCCGCCGCCCGCCGCGCGCGCCGCTTACCATCGCGCCGGGGCCCATGCTGTGCAGTGAGCTGCCGTGGGATCTGGCGGCGGCCATGCGCAGCTCGATTTTTTATTTGGCGCCGGTGCTGCACAAAACGGGCCGGGTGACCATGCCCATGCCCGGCGGGTGCCGCCTGGGGCCAAGGCTGATCGACATTCATCTGGAAGGGCTGGCCCGCATGGGGGCAAGGATCACATGGCAGCCCCAAACCGTTACGCTTACCCGAAACGGCGTTTTGCACGGGGCAGACTACACGCTGCGCATTCCCAGCGTGGGGGCTACCGAAACGCTGCTGATGGCGGCGGCCGGCGCACAGGGGGCAAGCGTTCTGCGCGGTGCGGCCTGCGAGCCGGAAGTGAAAGATCTGGCCGATTTTCTGAACCGGTGTGGGGCGGATATTCACGGCGCAGGCACCCCCATTATTCGGGTGCGGGGCACGCCGGAGCTGGGTGGGTGTGCGTTTACCCCGCTGCCGGACCGCATCATCGGCGCTACGCTGGCCTGCGCCGCTGCCAGCGCCGGGGGGCGGGTGGAACTGCCCAACGCCCGGGCAGACGAAATGCAGGATATCCTGCAGCTGTTGGAGCGCGCGGGCTGCCGCGTGGAACGGCAAAACGGCGTGTGCATTCAGGCCGAGGGAAGGCTGCAGGGAGTGGGAAAAATCTGCACGGGGGCATGGCCCGGCTTTGCCACCGACAATGCGCCCTTGCTGGCGGCGGCCATGCTGCGGGCCGAGGGTACGACCGAGATCTGCGATACCCTGTTTGAAAAGCGCTTTGCCTGTGCGGCGCAGTTTGCGGCCATGGGCGCGGAGGTGCAGGTGAAGGGGCGCACACTGTGCATTGCAGGCAGGCAAACGCTGCACGGGGCCGAATGCTATGCGCCGGATCTGCGGGGCGGGGCGGCGCTGGTGCTGGCGGCACTGGGGGCACAAAACGAACTTAGCACCGTATGGGATGCCGGGCACATTGACCGCGGCTATCCGTGCCTGGCAGCCATGCTGCGAAAGCTGGGGGCAAATGTGCGTACAAAAACGGTGCAGGGAAGAAAAATCGACACACAACCCTCGATTTATTTATGAAGCGGTACTTGATTTTAAAGGGCGTATTTGTTACACTATTAAATATAGTGTGATTAGTGTCGGGTGGAATGCCCAAACGCCGGTCACACTGCCTGAACAAAACAAAACGCGGCTGCTGCGCTGCCCCGGAGGGGAAAATGAAAAAACAGCAGCCGGACAACATAAAACGACAAAGCTTAGGGGGACTGTTTCATGGCTTTTATTCTGGATGAGGAAATGCAAAATGTAACCAACATCAAGGTGGTAGGTGTTGGCGGCGGCGGCGGCAACGCTGTGAACCGCATGGTGACAGCAGGGCTGCAGGGCGTAGAGTTTGTGGCCATGAACACGGACCAGCAGGCGCTGAACCACAGCGGCGCCACCATGAAGGTGCAGCTGGGCGTAAAGCTCACCAAGGGCCGCGGCGCAGGCGCTGACCCCGAGATCGGCCAGCGCGCCGCCGAGGAAAGCAAGGACGATATCGCCAATGCCCTGCGCGGTGCGCAGATGGTGTTCATCACCGCCGGTATGGGCGGCGGCACCGGCACGGGCGCTGCCCCGGTGGTGGCCGAGGTGGCACACGAGCTGGGCATTCTGACCGTTGGCATCGTGACCAAGCCCTTTGCCTTTGAGGGCCGCCGCAAGCAGAGCCTGGCCGAGCAGGGCATTGCCAACCTGCTGCAGCACGTGGACAGCTTGATCGTGATCCCCAATGAGCGCTTAAAGCTGATCAGCCAGGAAAAGATCACCATGATCAACGCTTTTGAGGCTGCCGACAATGTGCTGCGCCAGGGCGTGGAGAGCATTTCGGCACTGATCAATGTGCCTGCCTTCATCAACCTGGACTTTGCCGACGTGCGCTCTACCATGAAGGATGCCGGCTATGCCCACATGGGCGTGGGCAGCGCCAAGGGTGCAGGCAAGGCCGAAAATGCCGCCAAGGCTGCCATTTCCAGCCCGTTGCTGGAAACCAGCATTGCCGGGGCGCACGGCGTGATCATCAACTTCACCTCCAGCCCGGATATCGGCCTGGATGATGTGGAAGCTGCTGCCAGCCTGATCACCCAGAATGCACACCCCGATGCCAACATTATTTGGGGTACTGCCTTTGATGAGAGCATGAGCGACGAGATCAACATCACGGTGGTGGCCACCGGCTTTGACAATGTGCCCGGCACAGCCGCTGCGCCCGCCAAGTCGGCAGCATCGGCCCCCGTGCCCGAGCCTGTGTTCAGCAGCAATATGTTCAATGTTACCAGCCAGCCTTTGCCCAGCGCCGCCGCACCCAGCCAGCCTGCTGCACCGGCCCCGGCAGAGGAGGATTCGGACAACGGCTATTTTGATGACATTCTGAGAATGCTGAACAACCGCGGCAACTAAAGCGCCCGGGAAAAAACCAAAAGAAAGGAAGCCTTGCCATGGAAGAAATCACTTTTGGAAGCAGCCTGATGGGATTTAACCGTGAGCAGGTGCTTCGCTACATAGACAAGCTGGCCGCCCAGAAACTGGAGGAGGATGCCCAGCACGAGCGTGATACCCAGCAGGCCCGTGATGAGCAAAACCGCCTGAACGATGAAAAAGACCGTTTAAAGCGTGAAAATGATGATCTGCGCGCCCAGCTGGAACAACTGCACAGCCAAAGCGAAGCCCAAAAAGCCGAAAATGCAGCCCTGCAGGAAAAACTGACCCGCACGGGCTGCGAGGCATCGGATTTTAAGCAAAGGCTTTTTCAGCGCGAACAGGAATTTTTGATCTTGAAAAAAAACCGCTATGCGCTGGAGGAAGAAAATAAGGGCCTGCAGGAAAAGCTGGCCGCACAGCAGCAGCAAGTGAGCGGGGCAGAGGACGAAAAGGCCCGGCTGAACCAGAAGCTGCAGCAGGCCGAAGCCGAGCGCGAGGCCGCCGTGCAGGCGCTGGCCCAGTATAAGCAGCAGCAAAAAGAGCTGGCCGCAAAGCTGGAGGCAGGTTGTAAAGAGGCTTTGGCCCGTTCCAAGGCAGAGTACGACCAAAAGCTGGCCCAAACCGAAAGCCAGCTGGCCTCGGCCCGCAAGCAGATGGAACAGCTGCAGCACGAAAGCGAGATCCGCCTTTCGGAAATTCGCATGGAGCTGCTGGACAAAGCCGCCTCGGAGCGCGAGCGCATGAAGCGCGGCGCGGAAACCATCAACCGGGGCGTGGCCGATCTGCGGGCAAGGTTGAACCGTGTGGACGAAAGCATTTTCCGCGCGGCCAGAGATCTGGAAAACGCCACACAGCCCATCTATGATGCGCTGAGCGAGGCGGAAACCAATGCACATCACCTGCAGGGGCAAATGCAGCGCTTCCCGTATAGCCGCACCGAGGCACCCGGCGAGGTAAAGCCCGCTGCACCTGTGCCGGGGCAGCCAGCCGCACCGGTAAAGTCTGCCGAGCCCAGGGAAAAGCCCGCGGCACGCCCCGCAAAACAGCCGGAAACGCTTGACCCCAAGCAGTCTGCGGCAGAGCAAAAGCACGAAATGAACCACCGCGTGGAAAGCATTTTAGAGCGGCTGAACCGCATTTTGGGCGATTCATAAAAAAACAAAAACTGCACCGGATCGGACAAAGCCGAAGGGTGCAGTTTTTTTGTGGGGCAAAGGCTCAGCGCCGAACGGCGCTGGTGCCTTTTTCTTTTAAATAGGTGGCTTCCAGATCGGCCAGATGCAGCTTGACGGCCAAAGGATATTGGTCGTATGCCTGGCTGATGGCAAAGCAGCCGCCGCGGGCGGCATCGTCAAAGCCGCCCATGTGCCAGCGGATGGCCACGGCCTCGGCGGGCTTTAAGCGCACAAAACGCTCGATCAAGAACACGCTTTTTTCGCCGTGACCGTAGGGAAAAGCATCTTCAATGGTGAAGGTGGGCACTTTTTCCCACTGGCCGGTCGCCTCGTTTTTTACATTGCGGGTGCCGGGCTTATAAAAATTGGCCTTGCACACATCGTGCAGCAAAGCGCACAGCGCAAAGCTTTCTTCACTGTCGCCGGGCTCAAAATAATGCTCGCGCAGGCAGTGATACACATTGAGGCTGTGCATCAAAAGCCCGCCCGCACAGGCCCCGTGAAAACGGGTGCTGGCCGGGGCACGGAAAAAATCGGTGGTGTCAAGCCAAGCCAGCAGTTTGTCGGCACCGGGGCGGGTGACATGCTGAGAGAAAATCGAGAGGAACTCCTCGCGCTGATCCATGCTTACAGCTCCATTTCGTCCAGAATGCCCTTCAGAATGGCGATCTCATCGTGGCTCAGGCTGATGCCCTTGCCCATTTTGCTGCCGTCGGGCGACCAGTCGCGGATATCATACTTGGGCTCGCGCTCGTTCCAGCTTACCATGTTGAGCTGACGCTCCCAGCCGTTGGCACTCTGGGAAAGCACTGCGATGCGCTCGGTGATCTCATATTTAAATTCTGCCATAGTCGTTGGTTCCTTTCCTGATAACCGATGCTGCCGGGGCTTTGGCGGCCCTTTGACAGCGGCGGTGTGATAGGCGGCCAAGCCGCCTGCTACATCTAATATATAGGAAACCGCGCCGGATTGCAAGGGACATGGCAAAGAAACGCCCAAAAATAAAAAACAGTTTTGGCAGCACTTGCCAAGTATGGACAGAAAGGCTATAATAAAAATAGCCTGTCAATGGGCATATAAAATTGGAAATTACCGGGCTGCAAGGCCCGAAAAAAGGGGACTGAAATAGATGGAAACTATGGGCAATCTGCGCCGCACCCATTACTGCGGCGAAGTGAGCATGGCCGATGTGGGCACCGAAATGGTGTGCGCCGGTTCCATTGCAAAAAGCCGCGATAAGGGCGGCATTATTTTTGCCGACCTGCGTGACAGCAGCGGCATTCTGCAGCTGGTGTTTGACGAGGATACTCCCAAGGATACCTTTGCCAAGGCCGAAAGCCTGCACAGCGAGTATGTGGTGATCTGCAAGGGCAAGCTGCGCGAGCGCGCCGCCAAGACCGATAAGATCAAAACCGGCGCTGTGGAGCTGTATGTGAGCGAGCTGCGGGTTTTGAGCGGTGCGGAAACCACGCCGTTTGAGATCCGCGATGAGATCAATGTGAAAGACGAGCTGCGCCTGAAGTATCGCTATCTGGATCTGCGCCGTCCCAGTATGCATGAGCCGCTGGTAATCCGCAGCCGCATTTGTCAGGTGATCCGCAATTATTTCTGCGACAATCACTTCTGCGAGATCGAAACCCCCATGCTGATGAAGAGCACACCCGAAGGCGCACGCGATTATCTGGTGCCCAGCCGTGTGAATCCCGGCCATTTTTATGCGCTGCCCCAAAGCCCGCAGCTGTATAAGCAGCTGCTGATGCTTTCCGGCTTTGACCGTTACTTCCAGATCGCCCGCTGCTTCCGCGATGAGGATCTGCGCGCAGACCGCCAGCCCGAGTTTACACAGGTGGATGAAGAGCTGAGCTTTGTGACCGCTGACGATATTATGACCCTGAACGAGGGGCTGATCGCCAAGGTGTGGAAAGAAATTCTGGATGTGGAAGTGCAAACGCCGTTCCGCCGCATGAAGTGGGACGATGCCATGGACACCTACGGCTCGGACAAGCCGGATACCCGTTTCGGCATGGAAATGCAGAATGTGACCGATATTTTCAAGAACACCGCCTTTGTGCCCTTTGCAAATGTGATCGCCGAGGGCGGCACCATCCGCGCCATCAATGCCAAGGGCCTGGCAGAGCTGCTGACCCGCAAAACCATCGACAAGCTGGTGGATGTGGCCAAAACCTACGGTGCAAAGGGCATGGCATACACCCGCATTACCGCCGATGCCGTGAGCTCCAGCTTTGAAAAGAATCTCACCGAAGAGGAAAAGAACGCCCTGCATACTGCACTGAACGCCGAGGTGGGCGATGTGCTGCTGCTGGTGAGCGATGCCAAGCGTGTGACCGCCTGCACCGCCTTGGGCCAGGTGCGCCTTGAAATTGGCCGCCGTGCCAACCTGATGGACCCCAAGCAGTTCAACTTCTTGTGGGTGACCGATTTTCCGCTGTTTGAGTACAGCGAGGAGGAAGGCCGCTGGGTGGCCATGCACCATCCCTTCACCATGCCCACGGCTGACAGCCTGGACAAGGTGGAAACCGATCAGGGCTCGTGCTATGCCGATGCCTACGACATCGTTTTGAACGGCGTAGAGCTGGGCGGCGGTTCCATCCGCGTGAACGACCCTGTTTTGCAGGATCGTATGTTTAAGGCACTGGGCTTTACCGAAGAAAAGGCCCGCGCCAGCTTTGGTTTCCTGATGGATGCTTACCGCTACGGCGCACCCCCGCACGGCGGCATGGCCTATGGCCTGGATCGTATGGTGATGCTGATGCTGGGCCGCGATTCCATTCGCGATGTGATCGCCTTCCCCAAGGTGCAGAACGCCAGCGAGCTGATGAGCGGCGCACCCGATGTGGTGGATGAAAAGCAGCTGCGTGATCTGAGCATTGCCTATGTGCCGCAGGAGAAAAACTAAGGCACAGAAAATCGCATAAAATAAAAACGGCCCGCCCCGGTGCTGCTGAAACGGCAGCACCGGGGCGGGCTTTGCTATAGCATTCTGTAAGAAAAAAGATTACTTTGTATCAGGCTTTTCTGCTTTGTTTTCCGAAGACGCTGCGGACTTTTCACCGCCGGAGGGCTGATACAGGGCGCTGTAATTGGCGGTGCCGCTGGGGGTGCGCTTTTTGCGGGGCAGGCGCTTTGCCGCGAAGATCAGCAGTACGGCCAAAATGGCCAGCACAGCCAGGTAGGGCAGTGCATATACCAGAAGAATGGCCAGATCCTGCCAGAATCGGACAAAGCCATGCAGGCTTTCGCCAAAGGCGCTGGAAAGGCGGCTGGAGAAGGTGTTCACCGGCGTGTAGGCCTGCACCTCGCTCAGGCTGACTGTTACGGTGCAGTAATCCACCTGATCGTCGTACAGGGTGCGCTGCGCGGTGTAGCTTTCCAACTGATACTGCACCTCGCTGAGCTGCGATTCGATGGTGAGAAGGTCTTCCAGAGTGTCGGCCTGATCACGCAGCTGCTGCAGGCGGGTGCGCTGGGCTTCCAGACTGTCGATGCGGGCCTGCACATCCACATAGCGGCTGGTGATATCCTCGGTTTGCTCGCTGCGGTAGGTAATGCTGCCGATATCACCCACGGAGTTTAAAAACTCCTGATAATGCGCGGCGGGAATGCGGTAGGTATCGTCGGTGCAGCGGTTGCCGTTTTCGGCGCTGCCGTAGCAGCTGCTGCTTTCCAGATAGCCGCCAAGCTCGGTGGCGGTGCTGCGCAAAAGCGTGTGCGAGGAATCAAAATCGCGGGTTTCCACATCCAGCTGCGAGGTGTAAATGATCTTGCGGGTCGAAGAAGCCTCCGGCAGAACGGCGCTTTCACCCGAGCCGTTAAAACCGGTATCCAGGTCATCGGAAACGCCGTAGGCACCTTCAGTGGCTTCTGCTATAGCCGGGCGGCTGGCGGAAGTATAGGACTTGGATGCGCCGCAGCCCGCCAATGAGGCAGTGAGCGCTGCAGCAGCAAGAAGAGAAAGCATTTTTTTCATAAGCAGCCTCCTTTGGTGTGAGATGGGACAAATCGGTTTCGGTTTCTATCCTGTATACACGCGGGGGAGCAGAAATGTTGCAGGGAATAAAAAAATTAGTAAAAATCAGCCGCGAAGGTAGATGGGCAGCCCCTGTGCGGTGGCCTGCTTGCCCAGATCGCTGGTGCGCAGGGTGAGCGTGATGCTGCTTTGGCCCATAACGGGGGCCATGGCCTTGAGCAGCGGCTCCATCACCTGCTTGAGCTCTGCGCCCTCATCCAGCTCAAGAACCATCAGCCATGCACGCTTTTGATCCTGCTGCATAATGCGCAGCCAGCCCTCTTTGATCTGGGGCTGGGCAGAAAGCGCATTCTGCACACAGTCGCGGATCTTTTCGGGCAGATCGGTGGGATCGGCAATGCCGATGGGGCGGCTTTTATCAAATACCACAGGCTTGGGGGCCGGGAAAACCATCTGTTTGGGCACAAACACATTCTGGCCCTGCGGGTTGATCACCAGGCCTGCGCCCTCACGCATGAGCAGCTGCACATAGTCCTGCAGGCGCATCACCACGGTTTGGCCGGGCTCGGCCTGCCATTTTTTCATTTCGTCCATATCCGTGAAGGCGGGAAACAGCTTGGTGCCGTCGGGCTTGGCAAACATGGTGTATTTCACCTTGGCCTGCGGGGCGCCGGTGCCGGGCTGCTCCTGCGGAAGCTGCTCCAGCACCACGGGGGCCAGCAGCTTGGCGGTGCCCAGAGCGGTGGCAATGGCGCGGCGGGCGGCGGGGGTGTCTTCGGCTTTAAATACATTCAGAGCCAGAACCAGCTCAGGGTTGCGAATGCTTTCTTGTGCCATGATCGATCTTCTCCTTTTTTCGGGCAGATACCCGTGTTACTCTGCTTTAGCGCCCAGATGGCGGATATCATCGTTGTCGGCAAAGGCCACGGCGGCAAAACCGGCGCTTTCCAGCTGGCCGAACTGCTTGCCCAGCTTTTTGGCCTGCGGCAGAATGCTTACATCATATTCGGCGCGCAGGGTGTTGGCCTTGGCAACCACGGCGGCAAAATCGGCGTCGGGCAAATGCAAAAGCGCCATGCGGGGGCGTGCGCCCGGGATCTGATAGCCCTGCTCCAGCAGCAGGCCGCACACGCGCTCAAAGCCGATGGAGAAGCCCACGGCGGGAACCTTTTGGCCGATGAACTTGCCAACCATTTCGTCATAGCGGCCGCCGCCTGCCACAGCGCCGCCAAAGCGCTGGCTGGTGGCCTCGAACACCATGCCGGTGTAGTAGCCCTGGCCGCGCACCAGGCTGGGGGAGTAGGCAACCTTGTATCGGCCGCCCGAAAGCTTTTCGCAGCAGGCCATGACATAGCGCAGATCCGAAGAAATTTCGGCATCGCCGCAGGCGGCGGTGACAGCGTCAAGGCTCATGTCGCCCTGGGTGAGGAAATGATACAGGGCCTGCACAGCGGCCTCGGGCATGGCCTTTTCAGTCAGCTCATTGCGCACGCCGTCGGCACCGATCTTGTCCATTTTATCAAAGGTGATGCACACACTGTCCAGCGTGTCGGCGGCAAAGCCCATGGATTCCAGCATACGGCGCAGAATGCGGCGGTCGTTAATGTTGATTACAAAATCGTCAAAGCCGATCTTGAGCAGAGCGCGGGCGGTGGTGTCGATCAATTCCACCTCGGCGTTGGGGCTTTCATCCCCCAGAATGTCAATGTCGCACTGCACAAACTCGCGCAGACGGCCCTTTTGCGGGCGCTCGGCGCGGAACACACGGTCGGTCTGGATCACCTTAAAGGGATGCGGCAGCTCGGCGCGGTTGGCGGCATAATAGCGGGAAAGCGGCAGAGTAAGATCATAGCGCAGGCCCATATCGGAAAGAGATTTTTCCTCCACCGGGGTGCGGGAAAGGGCACCGGCCAGCTTTTCGCCGCGCTTTAAAACCTTGAAAATCAGGTTCAGGTTATCGCCGCCGTCGCTTTTGTCCAGATTTTCCATATCCTCGAGCATGGGGGTGGAAATGCGCTGGAAACCGGCTGCGCGGTAGGTTTGCAGGATCTGGCCCTGAATATAGTCGCGCAGCGCCTGCTCAGCGGGCAGAAGATCGCGCATACCTTTTAAAGGACTGGTTTTCATAAAAAATATTTCCCCTTTTCTTTTGATCGGCACCGCAGGATCTTTGCCGAAACCGCCTTTGTGCAGCGGTGTGCAGAATCGGCAGCGGCACCGTTATTTCATGGGCTTTGCCCATAGGATAGCTTTATATAAGTAACATTATATCCATATAAAGGGGGATTGGCAAGGGCACTGCATGAAACTGGGCTGCCGGGTGCATACTTTTCCACAGAGAGGGGGCAGACTGTGGAAAATTTTGTGGCGCAGCGGCGCTGGATGATCGTGGTGCTGGGGGCCATGATCCAGATCTTAACGGGAATTCCGGCGGCGTGGGGCGCATTTCGTGAGCCGCTGATGCAGCACTATGCCCTGCAGGAGGAGGGTGTGGGGCTGGCGTTTGTGTTCTTGGTGGCGGCATACGGCCTGGGGTGCCTGCTGGGCGGGTTTTTGCAGGATGCCAAGGGCCCGCGCACAGCGGGGCTGTGGGGCACGGCGCTTTTGAGCGGCGCGTTTATAGGCGCGGCGTTTTTGCCGCCCGAAAAGGCCGAGGCTTTCTGGCTGCTGTTCAGCCTGCCTGCCGGGCTGGGCAGTGCGTTTTTGTATCCGGCTGTGATGAGCTGCGCCCAAAAATGGTATGCGGGCAGAAAGGGCTTTGTAACAGGGCTGATCGGCGGGGCCGTGGGGCTTTCGGGCGGGTTTTTAACGCTTTGGGTGCGTGTGCTGGGCGAAAAGCTGGGAATGCGCTGGGCCTTGGGCACCTTGGGCGGTGTGATGCTGGCTGTGTGCACGGCGGCCAGCTGCCTGCTGGTGAACCCGCCCGCGCCCAAGCCGAAGCCGGAGGAACAGGGAAAAAACAAAAATAAGCCGCCCAAGGATATTTTGCCCGGCGAAATGCTGCGCACATGGCCATTTTGGCTGTGCTTTGGCATGGTGCTGCTGGCAGCGCCCACCATGCTGCTGTTCAGCCCGGTGATCGTAAAGCTGGGGCAGGAGCGGGGCCTGAGCGAAGGCGCGGCGCACCTGAGCATTGTGGTGGGCAGCTTTGGCAGTGCGGCGGGGCGCATTTTGTGCCCGATGAAAAGCGATTCGGCCGGGCGGCGCAGGGTGTGCATGGCGCTGTTTGCGGCCTTGGCTGCGCTTTCGGCATGGCTGGCCTTTGCGCCGGGCTGGCAGCTGATCGTGTGCTACACGGGGCTGGCGTTTTGCTATTCGGGGCTGGCGGCTGTGATGCCGGCGCTTTCCAGCGACCTGTTCGGCCTGCCGCACGCGGGCATCAATTATGGCTTTATGGCGCTGGGCATGACGGCGGGCAGCCTGGGCAGCTGGGCACTGAACCGAGGCCTTTCGCAGGGGGCTTACCGCCACTGGATCGCCGTGGGGGCAGCGATTTTGGGCGGGGTGTGCGCAAAAAGGCTGAAACCGACTGTTCAGGGACAATAAAATCAGGCGATGCGACGGTTTTGCTGGTTTGGCGCGCTGAGCAGAGGAAACAAATGTAGGCTATAAAGAGAAAAATATCATCGGCAAAATATGGCCCCCCGAGTGGGACCACGCATTTCGCCAGACTTGGTTAAAAAAATAACTTGCAAAAAGCGGCGTTGACACTTATAATAAAATTACGAAGATTTGGGAAAGAATCTTTTATGCAAAATGCAAAATGCGATGATAAGTAAAGGAGCGAGTGATTATGGCGTGTTCTCAGCAAGTAACCAATATGTGCCCGATTACCAAGGGCCCTCACCATGGCCCGGCTCCCATTCCCCAAGAGGGCGAGTGGACCAAGGCTTATGAGATCAAGGATATCAGCGGATACACCCACGGTGTGGGCTGGTGTGCACCCCAGCAGGGCACCTGCAAGCTTTCGCTGAACATCAAAAACGGCATTATTGAGGAAGCACTGGTGGAAACCATCGGCTGCTCCGGCATGACCCATTCTGCCGCTATGGCAGGCGAAATTCTGCCCGGCAAAACCCTGTTGGAGGCACTCAACACTGACCTTGTGTGCGATGCCATCAACGTGGCCATGCGCGAGCTGTTTTTGCAGATCGTTTACGGCCGCAGCCAGACTGCTTTTTCGGAGGACGGCTTGCCCATCGGCGCAGGCCTGGATGACCTGGGCAAGGGCCTGCGCAGCATGACCGGCACCATTTTCTCCACCAAGGAGAAGGGTGTGCGCTATCTGGAGCTGACGGAGGGCTATATTCAGAAGCTGGCTCTGGATGCCAACAACGAAGTGATCGGCTACCAGTTCGTTCGCCTTGGCAAAATGATGGAGGACATCCGCCACGGCAAGGACCCCAAGGAAGCCTATGAGAAGAATGTGGGCACTTACGGCCGCTTTGCTCCCGAGCAGGGCGCTGTGAAGTACATTGACCCCCGCGAAGAATAAGAGAGGAGTAGAAACATGGCAACTTTTGAATCTATGGATCGCCGTATGCCCAAAATTGAAGCCTGCCTGAAGGCAAACGGGCTGGAATCTTTGGATGCCGCCAATGAGATGCTCCTTGCAAAGGGCATCGACTGCGACAAGATCATTCGCGGCGTGCAGCCCATCTGCTTTGACAACGCCGTTTGGGCTTATACGTTGGGCACCGCTATTGCGGTAAAGCGCGGCCTCAAGAGCGCTTCGGACTGTGCCGCTGCCATTGGTGAGGGCCTGGAGGCCTTTACCATTCCCGGCTCGGTGGCCGAGCAGCGCAAGGTGGGCCTGGGCCATGGCAATCTGGGCGCAATGCTGCTGCACGAGGATACCGAGTGCTTCTGCTTCCTGGCAGGCCACGAAAGCTTTGCCGCCGCAGAAGGCGCTATCGGCATTGCCCGCACCGCCAACAAGGTGCGCACCAAGCCCCTGCGCGTGATTCTGAACGGCCTGGGCAAGGATGCTGCCTACATTATCAGCCGCATCAATGGCTTTACCTATGTGCAGACCGAGTTTGACTTTAAGACCGGCGAAGTGAAGGTTGTAAAGGAAGTGCCCTTCTCGGAAGGCGAGCGCGCTGCTGTGAAGTGCTACGGCGCAAACGATGTGCTGGAGGGCGTGGCCATTATGAAGCTGGAGGACGTGCAGTGCTCCATCACCGGCAACTCCACCAACCCCACCCGCTTCCAGCATCTGGTGGCAGGCACTTATAAAAAGTGGGCTATTGAGAACGGCAAAAAGTACTTCTCGGTGGCTTCGGGCGGCGGCACAGGCCGTACCCTGCACCCCGACAATGTGGCTGCAGGCCCTGCCAGCTATGGCCTGACCGACAGCATGGGCCGTATGCACGGCGATGCTCAGTTTGCAGGCTCCAGCTCGGTGCCCGCTCATGTGGAAATGATGGGCCTGATCGGTGCAGGCAACAACCCCATGGTGGGCATGACCGTGGCTTGCGCTGTGGCTGCCAGCCAGGTGAACAACGCCTGATACAGCCAGGGATAAAAACCGCATAAGATCTTTTGCCGCCGGGCAAGCAAAGCATTGGCTTTCGCTTGCCCGGCGGCTTTGTTTGAAGGAAAAGCGAAAACAATACGAACAAAAGACAAGAACACCCGCTTTTGGCGATGAGAGGGCTTGCAAAGCGGCAGGAGGGGGGTATAATGAAAATAGAAGCGACGGAATCACGGCCCCTTGGAACCGGGGCCATGGAACAAACGAGGAAAGAGTATGCATAACAGATCCTTCAAGCTGCCCGGCGTGGGAATGCGCGTGGTGAAAACCGTGATCTCCTGCCTGCTGGTGGCGCTGGTGTACGAATATCTTTTGGACGGGCGAAACCCCTGCTTTGCCTGCATTGGCGCAGTGTACGGCATGGGCAGCCAGTTTCAGGAGGGCTTTCACAATGGATTCAACCGCTTTGTGGGCACATTCCTGGGCGGACTGATGGTGATTCCGTTTTATTGGCTGTATGTAAACACGCCGTTTGGCATTCCCAACTATATTTATATGGTGGCGGGGCTTTTCTGCGTGATCTATTTAAACCTTGCCTTTGGCGCCAACAATGCCATTCAGCCCGGCACGGTGGTGTATTTTGTGGTGATGTTCACCCAGCCGCTGACGGGCTATGTGAGCTATACCATTGCGCGTATCATTGATACCGGCGTGGGCGTTTTGTTCAGCCTGGTGATCACCATGCTGCATCCCTCGGAAAAGGATAAGGCCAACGGCATTGACTTACGTGCGGTGTTTAACAGCTGGCAAAAGCTGGCCGAGGGGCATATCCCGGCACACGAGCGCAGAAAACAGGAAGCTGCAAAATTAAGATAAGAACCGATCCCCCGCCGCACGGCGGGGGATTTTTTTTGATCAGGACCCAGGAAAACGGTATATATTCAGCAAAAAGCTCCACGGCAAAGGTGTGTTTGCCGCGGAGCTTTTTGCTTTTTGGGGCAAAAACCGATAAAAACACATAAAAAACCGAAAAAGCACCGGGTGAGACCGGCGAGCACCGCATGAAAACCGGCGAAAACCGGCAGACGCCGCAGCGATACCGCACGGAAACCGAAAAAAACAGCAAAAAACTGCCCGGAACCGGAAAAGCCCGCGGCGAAGGGCGGTGGGGCGGCAATGTCCTCACGCAGCACCGGCAGACAAGTGTATTTTAAATTTGTCGGAAGCGATACGGCACACGCAGACAGGCCTCGGCACGGGAGTGACCATGGGCGGCGCAGAGGCCGATCCCCGACAAAGGAGGCAGAACTGATTCTGCATGGCTGCCCGAAGAAGGGCGGCAAAGCAAGTGCCCGGAAGCCGATACCCGCGATCAAAACGGTTGCGCAGGCGGATGACCGGGGCGTGCGAAAATCGGCGGGCGGGCTGCGCGTTTGCAGACCGGGAGGGTGCTGGCAGCACGCAGGCCCGCCCACAGGCCGAACCAGAAAATAAGCGAACAGAGCTATATAGAGAAGAAGGGAGGAAAGAGAAGCGGATGGAAAAAGAAAGAAATACCGAGCGGGGCATTGCCACCGCGCGGCAGCTGGAAAAAAGGCTGAGCAGCATTGCGCTGGGGCGCATCAAAAAGCCGGATGAGGCCAAGATCACCGAACAGCTGAAGGCCATTGAGCTGCTGGTAAAGATAAGGGGCATGGCCGAAGAGGAAAAGGCAGAGCCCATGGAAGTGAAGATCCGTGTGCTGGATGCCTCGGGGAAGGAGATCGAGTGCCATGGAGCTTAAAGTGACCCCGCGCCAACAAGCCTTTTTGCAGGCAAAGGCCGACGAGGTGCTGTTTGGCGGCGCGGCGGGCGGTGGGAAAAGCTATGGCCAGCTGATCGACGCACTGCTGTATGCGCTGCAGTATGCGGGCAGCCGCCAGCTGATCCTGCGGCGAACCTTTCCGGACTTGGAGCGAACGCTGGTGCGCGAGCATCTGAAAATCTATCCGCAGGGGCGCTATCGCTATACGGCCAGCCTGCACAGGGGAACATTCAGCAACGGCTCCACGATCGAATTCGGCTATTGCGATGCGGAAAGCGATGTGTACCGCTATCAGGGCGCAGAGTATGACACGATACGCTTTGATGAGCTGACACATTTTACCGAGAGCCAGTATCTGTATCTGCTCAGTCGATTGCGCGGTGCAAACTCTTTTCCGAAGCAGATCAAGAGCAGCACAAACCCCGGCGGTGTGGGGCATCAGTGGGTGAAGGCCAGATTTATCGATCCCGCCCCGCCGGAAACCGAATTCAAGGCCGGGCGGCGCACACGGATCTTTTTGCCCAGCCGGGTGCAGGACAATCATTTTCTGATGGAGAGCGACCCGGAATATCTGGCACGACTGAACGAGCTGCCGGAAAACCAGAAGCGGGCGCTTTTGTATGGCGAATGGGATCTGTTTGAAGGGCAGTTTTTCCCGGAGTTCCGGCGCGAGATCCATGTGTGCGAGCCGTTTGTGCTGCCAAGGCACTGGCGGCGCTATTATACGATGGACTACGGCCTGGATATGTTTGCCGCTTATCTGATCGCGGTGGACGAGGCAGGCAACGGTTATGTGTACCGGGAATGCTACGAAAGCGGGCTGATCATTTCGCAGGCCATCGAAAAGGCCAAGCAGATGATGGGCAGAGAGGAAATTTATGCCCGGCTTGCCCCGCCCGACCTTTGGAACAGGCGGCAGGAAACCGGCAAGAGCGTGGCAGATTACTGGGCGCAGGCGGGGCTGGGGCTTACCAAAACCGCCAACGACCGCGAAGCCGGTTGGCTGGCCGTAAAGGAATGGCTGGCTGTGCGCAAAAATGAATTTGGTGAGAAAGCGCCAAGGCTGAAGATCTTTTCCGGGTGCGTGAATCTGATCCGCACGCTGCCCGGCCTGCAGCACGATGCACACAAGCCGAACGATGTGGCCAATGAGCCGCACGAGCTGACCCACGCGCCGGATGCGCTGCGAGGCTTTTGCATCTACTGGACGAGCAAGGCAGAACAGCCGATTCGGAAAAAAGCGCATTGGAGCGAGGATCAGTATGAGGATTACGAAAGCGCCAGCCCGGAGGAAAGGCTGCGCCTTGTGGAAAAATGGGGGGATCCGTTTTGAGCAGAGAAATAAAAGAACAGCGTGAAAATGCGCCCCGCCCCGCAAAAACGGGCGAAGTGATGAAATGGCGCGCACGATATGAGCAGGCGCGGCAGGCATACGGCGAACAGCTGGATCAGTTTCGGCTGGAGGAGGAAGAATATGACGGCAGCGGCACGATTTTGCCCAAGCCGGGCGGCATGAAGGCGCAATCAGCGCCGCTGAGCCGAAATGCGGTGTATGAGCTGATCGAAACCGAGGTGGAGCCCACGGTGCCCAAGCCCAAGGTGCAGGCATTGCACGAGGGCGAGGAGGACAGCGCAAGGCTGATCGAAGCACTGCTGCAGCGCATGGCGGCGCAGCTGCCCATGGAAGCCGTGAACGATTCCAACGAGCGAGAAACCTATCTGCACGGCGGATCGTTTGTGCAGATCGACTGGGATATGCTGGGCGGGCTGCACCGTGCGCTGGGCAGCGTGAGCGTGCAGGATCTGGCCACGCGGCAGGTGATCCCGCAGCCGGGCGGCGACTGGCTGGAAGAACTGGATTGGTATTTTATCGTGCAGCCCATGACCCGCGAAAAGGTAAAGCGTGTGTATCGGCGGGAGGCGGCAGACATGGAGTGCGCGGAAAATGAGCAGACCGGGCGCGGCGAAGAGCAGAATGCCCAGAGCGGCGACCGGCTGACGGTGATCACGGCGTTTTATAAAAATGAGGATGGCGGTATTGGAAAATTCAGCTGGTGCGGCGACACCGTTTTGGAGGACGAGCAGGATTATCTGCACCGGCATCAGCGCGTGTGCGCCCGGTGCGGCGCACCGATGGCGGGCGATGAATGCACGGAATGCGGCGGCAGAGCATGGAAACGGAAAACGGTGAAGGAAGTGCCGCTGCCAAGGGACCTTTGCATTCCCAGCGCGTGTGCGCCGGGCGGGGTGGAAACCGTGGCAGCATTCAGCCTGCAAAGCACGGAAAATGGCGGCTGGCGGCAGGTGCCCACCATGGCACCGGTGTATCGCATGAAGCATTTTCCCACGGTTATGCGAAAAAATATCAGCGCCAAGGGCCGGTTTATGGGCATGAGCGATGCGAAGACGATTTTGCCCATGCAGCAGGCTATGAAAAAGCTGGACACAAAGATTCTGGAAAAGCTGCTCAAGGGCGGCAGCTATGTGACCTTGCCGCAGGGGGTGAGCGTGGAAACCACCGACCGGGAGCTGAAGGTGATCCGCCTGCGCACCCCGGCGGAAAAAGCCCTGATCGATGTGATCACGGTGCAGCCCAACATTGCCAGCGATATTGCGGTGCGGAACAGCTATTATCAGGACATGAAAAGCTGTTTGGGCATTACGGATGCGTATCAGGGCAAACAGGATGTCACGGCTACAAGCGGCACCGCCAAAAGGATCTCGGTGAGCCAGGCGGCGGGGCGTTTGGAAAGCAAGCGGGTGATGAAAAACCGTATGTGGGGAGAAATGTACCGTGTGATGTTTGAAATGTGGCTGCTGTTTTCGGATGATGAAATGTGCGTGCATGGGGAAAATCCGCTGGATGGCGAATACCGAACGATCTCGAAATGGGATTTTCTGCGCCGTGACGCCGGAGGGCAGCTGTATTGGAACGATGAATTTTTGTTTGGCGTGGAAACCGAGGGCGCAAACCCGGCTGACCGCACCGCCATGCAGGAACGCATTCGCAGCGATTTTCAGGCCGGAATGTACGGGGAACCCAAGCTGGTGGACAGCCGCATTCGCATGTGGAAAATGATGAGCAAATATGGTGCGCCCGGTGCAAAAACCATGCTGGATATGGCACTGGAGGAAAAGCGCAGCCTATCTGAGAGCGAAAGAGAGGTGAGGGAAAATGGTGTGCCCGATCTGCAGCAATCTTTTGAGGATCGCATCCAGCCGGGTGAAGGTGACGGGCGATGACGACCCGAAAACCCAAACCAGAGTGTTTGTGGTGCAGGAGCTTGTGTGCCGCTCGCGCCGGTGCCCCAATTTTGGGCGTGTGGTAGAGCAAAACTGCGTGCAAACCTATCCGCAGGAGGAATAAGAGCGGTCAAACGCCCGAGAGGGCTTTGATATACAGCGCAGGAACAGCGTAAAAATCCAGAATAGGAGTTATATGGAAAACGAAAACGAAATGCTTGGCGCCGAGCAGGGCGCACCCGAAACCGCCCCGGCCCCGGAAACAGGGCCTGCCGAAGCCGTAGACCGGCAAACGGCGCAGCAGATGCAGAAAGGAGAAAATGCACATGAAGAAGTAAAAACGGGCGAAACCAAGGCACCCCGCCAAAGCCGCGAGGAAAATGCCCGCTTTGCGGCCCAGCGCCGCGAGCAGGAGCGCAAGGCCGAGGTGGAGCGGCAGGTGGGCAGGCAGATGCAAAGCTTTTATGCCGGGCTGCGCGCAGCATACGAAAGCCAGAATGCCCAGCAGGCGGCACAGCAGCTGATGCAGGCCGGAACCGACGAGAACACCGCGCGCTGGGCGGCGGAAACGATGCGGCAAAACCGGGCACGGGCTTTTGCCGAGGCACAGGTGCAAAAGGCGGAGCGCGAGCAGGCGCTGCACGAAACGGCGGAAGGCCAGCTGGAACAGCTGAACCGACGGTTTCCGGAGTGCGGCATTCGCACGCTGGAGGACCTGAAAACGCAGGAGGCCCTGTGCGAAAAGGCGGCGCAGATGCCAAGCGGCAGCCTGGTGGACGCCTATGTGCTGCTGCATTACGATGAGCTTTTTGAGGCAGGCGCAGCGGCAGCCCGCCAGCAGGCCATCAATGCGGCGCGCAGTGCCGAGCATTTGCACGGCATCAGCACCGGCGGCGCAGCGGGCCGAAGCGAGCTGAGCGAGGAGGAATACGAGGAGTATCGAAAGTTTGGCTATTCGCGCGAACAGGCGGCCCGGGCCAAATACAAAATGTATGGCAGATAATGCCGGAAAGGAAAAACTATGTTTCGAATTCATCACAGACTCATTGGCAGTGTGGAGCCTTTTGAGTATCTGGAAAAAACTGCAGGAGAAACCGTGCAGGCAGGCGAGGCTTTGAGTGTGGCAAACGGCAAGCTGACCAAGTGCGCCGCAACTGCCAAGCCGGAGTATATTGCCATGGGCGGCGAAAACCGCAGCGGCCTTGTGCCGGTGATCCGCGTGCTGGCTACCACGATTTTTGAGGTGCCTGCCCAGGCGGACCAGAGCGCCCTTGGCGCAGGCAGCAAGGTGAGCCTGCATACGGACGGTATGCAGGTGACGGCCGCCACGGCAAACGGCGTGTTTACCCTGATATGCCCTGCCAAGGCGGGCGAAAACTGTGTGGGCTATTTTGCGTAACGAAAGGAGATAAATACAATGTCGGAAATTATTTTTTCTCAGGGCAGCGGCCTGAACGATAGTCTGTTTGGCAAAAGCCAGGACCCCATTAAGGCGGTGATCACGGACAAGGCCGAGGAGTTTGAGCGCGGCAGCCAGATCAAAAACATTTTTGGAATGGAGACCTCTACCCGTTTTGCGGAAAAGTTTACCAGTGAAACCGCGCTGGACGATTTTCAGAATGTAGGCGAAAACGGCGCGTATCCCAAAACCGGTTTTCAGGAGGGCTTCTCGAAAACCATCGAGCCCGCCACCTGGAAGTCCAGCTTTGAGATCACCCGTGAAATGCTGGAGGATAGCCAGTATCCCAAGGTGAAAAAGAAGGCCACGGGCTTTACCCAGAGCTATAACCGCACCCGCGAAAAGTATGCGGCTTCGCTGCTGGCAGGCGGCGTGGGCACCAGCATGATGTTTGGCGGCGTGAAGTATGACACCACCACCGCCGACGGAAAGGCGCTGTTTGCCACCGATCATCCCAGCAAAACCAAGGCCGGTTATGTGCAGAGCAATATCTTTAAAGCAGCCGATGGTTTTTCGGTGGCGGCCATGGACAAAATGGAAGAAGCCATGCAGAGCTTTTGTGACGATGACGGGCATTTGCTGTCGGTGATGCCGGATACCATTATCATTCCCAACAATGCGGCCCTGAAGCGCAGCGTGATCGCGGCCATCGACTCGCAGTATGACCCCGAAAGCGATAAGAATGCTGTGAACTTCCAGTGCGGCCTGTGGCGCGTGCTGGTGTGGAATTACCTGCCCAAGACCATTGGCGGCCAGCCCTATTGGCTGATGATGGACAGCCAGTTTAAGGAAAACTATGACTGCCTGCCTTGGGTGGACCGCGTGAAGCTGACGGTGCGCAGCTATGTTGACGAAAATACCGACGCCAATGTTTGGAGCGGCCGCGCACGCTTTGGCGCGGGCTTTAACAACTGGCGCTGCATTTCGATCGGCGGCGCAGGCCTGAACGGCACGGAACTCTAAGGCAACACCGCACAATTCCCGCCTGACGGCTTAAGCACCGCTCCAGCGGCTGCGACACGGCATCTGCGTTACCAAAATACTCGATAATGTCGGGTTGCGGTACCCGCATCGTGCTTCGGGAGCAAAAGCCCCTCGCACTCTGCGACCGCTGCCCCTGCTTCGGTTCGCTGTATCCGCCACTGGCGGCGCTCACCTTTGCAGCACAAAGTATTATCTGCGCTTTTGGCTTAGCATCTGCCGCACCTCGCTCGCCGTATCGGCACTTAGAATTATGCGGTATTGCCCTAAGGCGCAGGGTGCTTGCTGTATCGGCACGGGAAAATGTGCGGTATGGTATGGTGATAAAAACGCCCGCCCTTTGTGCAGAAAAAGGACGGGCGATTTTTAAAAAAGAGAGGAGGAAAGCTGTGTGACTTGGGGAGAATGCAAAGAGATCGCGCTGCGGAAAATGTTTGCTTCGGACGGCGGGCGGCTGGATGATTCAGATCCCGGCAATGCGGATTATATCGCAGCCATGCCCGCAGCCGCCAACGAAGCCATGGAACGCATTGTGAGCGAAGCGGGCAGACCTTTGCGGCAAAGCGTGGAGATCGAGCCGGAGGGCGCAGCTTATGTGGACATGGCTGATCATGCCATGGATTTCCGCAGCTTTGGCGGCACCCCGGAGGCGTATCTTGTAAAAGATAACGGCCTTGCGGTGCTGGAAACCGCAGCGCTGGGCAAAAGCGTTTTGCAGCTGCCGAAGGGCATTTCTGGTACGGTGCGGGTGTTTTATAATGCTGCGCCGGAGCACATTACCCAGTATACAAACGATGCCGAGGAAATGCCGCTTTCGGAGGAATGCAATGTGCTGATCCCTTTATACATGGCAGGAGAACTGTATAAGGACGATGATGTGAGCCTTGCTACGGTGTATATGAACGAATTTGAAAGCCGCCTTGGCTCGCTTGCAGCCAACGAGAACGGGTATTGGGGCGGCAGCTTTACCAGCGTGACAGGGTGGTGGTGAGATGGCGGGAACGATTTTTTCCATTCCGGCGGGCCCTGCCAAAAGCCGCTTTGCGGTGGATGAATTCCGGGGCGTGAACTTTACGGACACCCCCGGCCTTGTGGACAAGACCCGCAGCCCGGACGCACCCAATATGATCCGCGATGTGCCCGGCAAGGTGCGCAAGTGCATGGGGTATGAGCGCATGGCCGAGTATGACGGGCGGATCAACGGATATCACGAGCGGCGCGGCGATGCCGTGGGCCTGATCCACGCGGGCGGCAAGCTGTATAAAGGCGATACCGCCTTGTATGACGGCATGGCCGATGCCCGAAGCCGAAGCTGGCAGATGGGGGATAAGCTGTATATCCAGGACGGCAAGGCGCTGCTGGTGTATGACGGAAGCCGGGTGAAAAAGGCCAGCGAGGGGGCGTATATCCCCACGCTGACCATTGCCAAAAGCCCGGCGGGCGGCGGCGAGGAATACGAGGCGCTGAACCTTTTGCAGCCTGCGTTTCGGGAACTGTTTGCCGCAGACGGCACGGCAAAAAGCTATCAGCTTTCGTTTGGCGGGCTGGACGAAACGACGGTAAAGTGCTGGCTGCTGGTGGGAGAAGGAAACTGGCAGGAGAAAAAAGAAGGCACGGATTTTTCGGTAAACCGCGCCACCGGCACGGTGACCTTTACGCAAGCGCCCGGCAAAAGCCCCATTACCGGCGAGGACAATGTGAAAATTGAAGCCTGCCGCACGGTGCAGGGCTATGCCGAGCGCATCAACCGATGTACACTGGGCATTTTGTTTGGCGTGAACGGCAATGCCGACCGGCTGTTTGTGAGCGGAAACCCGGACGGGGCGTATATCAACTATGACTGGTATTCCGGCCAGAACGACCCCACCTACTGGCCGGACACGGCCTATGCCACGGTGGGCGCAGCCAACAGCGCCGTGATGGGGTATACCGTGATCAACAATTATCTGGCTGCCATTAAGGATGACCGGGAGCCGGAGCGCAATATCGTGATCCGGCAGGGAAACCTTGTGGACAACGAACCGGCGTTTCCGGTGTACAACACGCTGCAGGGCCCCGGTGCGGTGGCACCGTGGAGCAGCGCATATTTGAAAACCGAGCCGCTGTTTTTGACGAATCTGGGCGTGTATGCCGTGACCACAAGTGATATTTCGGGCGAAAAGTACAGCCAGAACCGCAGCTATTATCTGGACGGCAAGCTGCGCACAGAGCCCGGGCTGCAAAATGCCTTTGGGTTTGTGTATAACGATCTGTACTGGCTGTGCATCAACGGCAGTGCGTATATCCTGGACGGTATGCAGCCGCTGAACACCGACCGCAGCGCACCGTATTCCACCAGACAGTATGCGGGCTTTTACCGCACGAACCTGCCTGCCCGGGTGATGTGGGAAAAGGATGGACGGCTATGGTTTGGCAGCGAAAACGGCAGGGTGTATCGCTTTTATGCCGACACAGCGGCCCCGGGCAGCTATAACGATGACGGAGAGGCCATTGATGCCTATTGGACGACCGGATATATCTACGGCAGCGAGTTTGAGAGAAACAAGATCTTTCGGCGCATCAGTGTGCTGGTGGACAGCCTGCCCGTGAGCAGTGTGGAGCTGCAGGCGCGGCGAAAGGGCGCATGGGAAACCGTGTTCCGGGAAAGCGTGGGCACACGCTATCGCTCGTGGATGCATACGGCGTGGAGCAAGTGGACATGGCGCACGGACGAAACGCCCAAAACGCTGACGCGCAAGGCCAAAATCAAAAAAGCCGACAAGGCGCAGTATCGCTTTCGCAATGCAGAGCTGAACGAGCCCTTCGGCATTTTGCAATATGCCTGTGAATACACCACCGGCAGCTATCATAAGGGGTGAGAATATGGCAATACAGGAACAGATCAGCAAGCTGGAAGCGAGCAGCGCCAGCTATGCGGAGAAAACCACCGTGGTGGGCCAGCCGGATGTGCCGGGGCTTTCCACGCGGGAGATGCAGGAAAGCGTGGAGTATATGCCGCGAAACCTGCTGCTGCCCAAGCTGAATGAGGTGGTGGGCGCTGTGAACCAGTGCTACACCAAGGCAGAGGCTGACAAGGCCATTGCGGGAAAAGTGACCGAGATCGGCGCAGGCGATATGGCACAGGCTGTGTATGACCCGAACGGCGAGGGACTGAATTTTACCGATCTGCGCACGGCCATGCGGCAGGTGGCAGTGCTGCAAACAGATGTGGGAAATTTAAAGTGTGTTACGGTGAATTTGCCCGCCTCCGGCTGGAGCGGCAGCGCACCCTACACCCAGACGGTGAGTGTACCCGGCATGACGGCAGACTGGGTGCCGGGCGGCGCTTTGTGCAAGCCGGTTGTCAACGGAGACGGTTCACTGAATGTGGCGGAGAGTATGGCAGTGCTGGAACAAATGTCGTATGTGAAATTCCTTGAAACCGGCAACGGAACTGTGAAAGCCTACTGCCCATATGTGAAGCCAACACGGAATATCCAGCTGCGCCTGCCCGGCACAGTAGAAAAGGGGTGATGATATGGCGTTGATTGCACTGAATAGTGAAGCGCAGAAGAAAATGTATCGTTGTTATACATGGAGCGGCCCGTATAATGATCACTCTGAAAAAAGTTTCAGCATAAGAGATATTGTGAAAAACTACAGGATGGTGACGATCGATGACTTTTACTTCGGGCACAGTGTGAGTTCCCAGATCGGCAGCGACAGCGGCACGCACAATGTGATTATGACCCTGCAGGTGACATCTTATGATCCGAGTACGGGTGTTGCAAAGATCATCAATTCGGGCGGCACGGGCAACTGCGGCATGAACAGCGCTGCGGTGTATGTATATGCGTATTGAGGTGGAAAGATGGAAAAAAATATACATGAAGTTACCCTTACGAAATACGCTGCCAAGGCCGGTGTAATCAAATTTGGCACATGGGGTTCCAGGGGGATCGAACAGCTGCACATTACCGCGCTGCCGCCATGGGACGAAGCGGCGGTGATCACCGTTACTTTTGTGAACGGACGGGTGCAGAGCGAACCGCAGGTGTTCCCGGAAAGCATGACCATTGATGTGCCGCAGGCTGCAACCAGTGCTGCCACGAAAAGCCGCGCAAGCTGCAAGATGGTGTTTAAGGGCATCGATCAGAGCGGTGCTGTGGTGTATTCGACCGACCTTCCGTATACCGTTTTGAACCGAACGGATATTGACGGCGCGGAGTATGACCCCGGGGAAAACGCCTTTGAACAGTATATCCAGCAGGTTGGCGCGTACCGTGACACGGCGCTGAATGCCGCAAACAGCGCAAGAAACAGCGAACTTTCCGCAGAAGAATACGCGGATTCTGCCAAGGCAGCTGACAGTGCGGCCAGAAAATCGGCAGAATCAGCCGCTGCAAGCGCTGCAGGCATTGCAGAAAGTGAAAAACGCGCAGCGGCCAGTGCGGCCAGTGCGGCCGGTAGTGCGGCAAGTGCCGAGGAAACACGCAAACAGGTGGAACGGATCGCCGCCGGTGTTGCAAAAGGCAACATGAGCGTTTCTGATTATGACAATGATGGAGCTGTCAAGGCGGCAGGCGGCATTAAAGCCTATACAAAAGCCCAGACCGATGTGCTGGCTGCGGATATCACAAAGGCGAACAACCGCATTGCCGATGTGAAAATCACGGCGGCTGCGGCAGCGGTGCAAGCGGAAAAGAACAAGACGGATTTATCCGAAACAAACAATACACTTGCGAATGTGCAAACCAGCCTCAGCGGCCTGGCTGCAAATGTGGACGATCTCAAATATGTGCTTGTGTCGCTGCCCGCCTCCGGCTGGAGCGGCAGCGCACCCTACACCCAAACCGTGAGTGTATCGGGCATGACGGCAGACTGGGTGCCGGGCATCCCCACAGCCGCGCTTGGCAGCAGCGTGGATGTTACGGCGCTGCTGGCAGCCACCGAGGCGCTGGGATGCATTAAGATGATCACCAGTGCGGACGGTACGCTGACCTTTACCGCACCGGAGGATAAGCCCAGCGCATCGCTTACGCTGCGGGTGCCGGGTATGGTGGAAAGGAGCTGATGCAGTATGGCAAGTAGTGCATTTACTCTGAATTCCTATAGTAAGAAGATAACGGATGTTTATTATTCCGGCGCGTGTTCTCTTATAACTGAGGGCGGTGTAGACTGCTATAAAATGACATCATCTGGTGTTTTACGCGCCACCAAGGATATGATTGTAGATTTATTCTTGGTTGGAGGCGGCGGAGGCGGCGGAGGCGGCAGCACCGGTGGTAACGGCTGCCCCGGCGGCGGAGGTGGATACACCACAACCGTATCTAAGTTAAAACTGCGCAAAGGCGAATCACACACGGTAACTATAGGAACCGGCGGTGCCCGCGGCAGCAGCTATGGCAATGGGGCAGGCAATGATGGTGGCGCGGGTGGCCGCACCAGCTTTGATAACTACATTGCAAACGGTGGAGAGGGCGCGCATCCTTGGACCGGTACAGGCGGTGCTGGTGGCAGCGGAGGTGGAGGCAAGAGCGATCCGCGAAACGGCGGAGACGGCGGCAGCAATGGCGGTAATGGTGGTGATGGTGCTGGTACGGGCGGTAGAGGACAGGGCACGACCACCCGCGCTTTTGGTGACGGGTCGTTGTATGCCGGTGGCGGCGGCGGAGGAGGCTGGCCATACGGCGGAGGCGGTGCAGGCGGTGCAGGCGGCGGCGCATCGGGGCAAGGCTACGGAAAGCCTGGGCTGGACGGTGCTGCAGGTTTTGGCGGCGGCGGATCTGGAGCTGGCGGCAATGGCGGCGCAGGCGGTGCTGGCGGCAGCGGAGCGCTGCTTATTCGCATTCACAAAAATTAAGGAGCAACAATGATCTATTACAGCGAAACCGGCGAGCGTTTGACCGCCGAAGAAATCGATTTGGAAAAAGGCTATCTGGTTGACCGGGAAACGGTACACCATGAAGCCGAAACCCACACGGCCAGCAAAACGATTCCGGGCGGCGTGGTGCTGACCTGGCAGCAGATGGACAAGCCCGCCTACGATGAGATTGTAAGCCAGACCTATATCAAGCACGCCGATCACCCCACCCGCGAGGACGAGATCGAGGCGGCGCTCACCGAGCTGGCGGGCATGATCGCGGATAATGCTGCCCGGCTGGACGAGCAGGAAGCCGCGCTGGTGGATGTGGCTGCGGTGGCAGCCGGAAAGGAGTAAGCAATGGTAAAAATTTATGTGCGGCGCATCAAGGCAGGGCTGATGGCACTGGAGGATGTGCCTATGCTGTGGCGCGAGAAAGTAAAAATGCTGTTGGAGCAGGAGGGATAAAACATGACGGGAATTGATGTGAGCAAGCACCAAGGCGTAATCGATTGGAGCAAGGTGAAAACGGACTTTGCCATTCTCCGCGCCGGTTTTGGCCGCTACACAAGCCAGAAAGACCCGCAGTTTGAGCGCAACTATGCGGGCGCAAAAGCAGCGGGAATCCCGGTGGGGGCGTATTGGTATTCGTATGCCAAGAGCGTGGAGGAAGCACACGAGGAAGCGAAGGCCTGCCTGCAGGTGCTGCGGGGAAAGCAGTTTGAATTCCCTATCTACTTTGACATTGAGGACAGCACGCAGGGGAGTTTGGGCAAAGCCGCGCTAACCGAGATGTGCGAAGCATTTTGCGACACGCTGGAAAAGGCCGGTTATTATGCGGGCGTGTATGCTAATACTTACTGGTTTACCCACAAGCTTGATCATGCCCGGCTTGCCGTTAGCTATACCATCTGGCTGGCCGATTACCGCGCGGGCTATAACAAAACCCTCAAGCGGGATATGCACCAGTATACAAGCAACGGCCATGTGGATGGTATTTCCGGGCGCGTGGATAGGAATACCTGCACCCGGGATTTCCCCGGCATCATCAAAAAGGCCGGTCTGAACGGATTTGACAAGGCGGACAAGCCCCTTGCAGGCGAAAACGGCGCACAGGCTGCCAGCTATACCCGCGAGATCGGCCCGGCTGCGCGTGAAGATTGGACCAGGCTTGCGGACAAGGCGGAGGCGCTGGGACTGCGCGTGAATGCAAAGCTGACCGTCGGCCCCATGACCAGCGGTGATGATGCGGCTATCCAGGCGCTGGCGGCGGAGCTGGGGTTAGAGTGTAAGTAACAACGGGAGGAAAAAATGAGCAAATTTGAAACGGTATTCAACCTGTGCGGCAGTGCTGCTGCGGCATTCTTTTGTGCGGCGTTCGGCGGCTGGGATGTGTGGCTGCGCGCGCTGCTGACCGTGATCGTGATCGATTATCTCACCGGCGTGGTGGGCGCTGTGGTGCAGGGAGATCTGGACAGCCGCGTGGGCTATAAGGGCATCTGCAAAAAGATGATGATGCTTTGCGTGGTGGCAATGGCGGTGCAGGCCGATAATGTGATCGGCACCGGTGCGGTGCTGCGCGGCATGGCCGTGGGCTTTTATCTGGCCAATGACTCGCTGAGCATTCTGGAGAATGCGGCAAGGATCGGCGTGCCGGTGCCGCAGGGGCTTGTGAATAAGCTGGAGCAGATGAAAGATACAGGAAAGAAGGCGTAAGGCATGGCACAAAAATGGAACACCGTAAAAGATAAAAACGGAAATACTTTTGTGAAAACCGGCAGCAATTACTGGCCTGTGCTGGGAAAGGGGAACGGGCTTTCTTATGCCAGTGAAAGCACGGCTGCAGCAACGAAACCGGCCAAAGCGACCGCGGCTGGCGGCACACAGGCTGCCGCCCCGGCACAGCCGACCGCGGCGGCAGCCCCGGCGGCTTCGGGTGCTTATGAGCGGCTGATGCAGGTGTACGGTGCGGCACTGGATGCCCAGCGTGCACAGCGGCGAGCAGCCTATGAGGCAGCCGTGCGTGAACAGCAGCAGCTGTATGAACAGAACGCGGCCAAGGTGAACGGCGCTGCCGACAAGGCGCTGCGGGAGGCATACATCAATAAAATGCAGACCCAGCGCACCCTTGGCCAGCAGATGGCTGCACAGGGCTTGAACGGCGGTTACAGCGAAACCACAGCAGCAGGCGTGCAGAACAACTACGGCAATGCCAGAAACGAACTGGAAACCGAGCGAAGCGGCCAGCTGAACGATTTGAACATTACGCTGCAGAATAACATTGCTGCCGCCAGAAAAATTCTGGATACCGGCAATGCGGGCGACTATCGGCAGTATCTGACCGATGTTGCCAAGCTGATCGCAGCCAACCCCACCCAAAGCCTGAGCGTGGAACAGGGCGGTGCGGGCAGCACGGGCAGCGGCAAGGGACTGTATGAGCTGTATCAGGAAATGCTGAACAGCGGTATGAGCACAGCCGAGGCCATGCAGGTGCTGAACCGATCCGGGGCAGATATTCGGCAGCTGTTTGCCTGAAAAATAGAATCAAAAATAGCGCCGCTTTGCAAAACACGATGCTTTGTGTTTTGCAGGGCGGCGCTGCTTGTATACGGATGCATAAGATTCATTGTTATTTAACTTATTGGGGCAAAGCAAATGGTATACTTATATAATATCGAGTAAAAGCTGACAGCAAAAAAAGGAGAACAGTGATCGATGAATTTTGACTGGACGGTTTTGCAGGCGATCCGCGAGTTTACGACCTGCCCGTTTTTGGATTTTCTGATGCCCAAAATCACCATGCTGGGCAACAGCGGTGCCATTTGGCTGTTGACGGCAGGCGGCTTGCTGTGTACAAAAAAATACCGAAAACAGGGGGTATTCCTGCTGATGGGACTGTTGGTGGGGGCGATCGTGGGAAATGTATTTTTGAAAAATATGGTTGCCCGCCCGCGCCCGTGCTGGCTTGACCCAAGCGTGCAGCTGCTGATCGCAGTGCCGAAGGATTACTCGTTTCCGTCCGGCCACACATTGGCATCGGTGATCAGCGCAACCATTTTGACCGCCATGAAGGTGAAATTCGGGGCGGCTGCCGTTTGGCTGGCGGCATTGATCGGATTTTCGCGGCTGTATCTGTATGTGCATTTCCCGAGCGATGTTTTAACGGCGGCGGTTTTGGGCCTTGGCATTGGGCTGTTGGTGGTTCGCTGGGGCAGCAGGGCGGAAAAGCTGCTGCGCGGGCATTGGCCGAAAACAGGACTACTGTGAGAAAACAGAAAAGGCATAAAAAACTTACCCCCAAGGCATTTTTTGAATGCCTTGGGGGTTTTGAATATGGTGGTTCCGGGAAATCAAAAAGAGCTGCTGAACTTTCATTCAGCAGCTCTTTTTGTTGGTGGGCGCGGGTGGATTCGAACCACCGAAGCGTTACGCAGCAGATTTACAGTCTGTCCCCATTGGCCACTCGGGAACACGCCCATATTTTGTTGTTGTGGCTGTGTGAGAAGCTTCGTTCCTCACAGCGCTTGTTTATTATAGCAGGGCAAAATGAGAAATGCAAGCCTTTTTTTGAATTTTTTAAAAGTTTTTTTCAAAGAAAAGGAAAAAGTAATCGAGGTGAGAAGAAAATCTCGATAAAAAGATGAAAAACAAAGAGAGGGCTGGGCCGCGCATGGCGCCGTGTAGGCGGCATTTATGCAGAAAGATGGGGCAAAGCGGTAGCTTTTTGCATATTTCGGGTAGAAAAAAGAGCCGTTCCCTTGGGGAGGGGAACGGCCCTTTGAGCCAGAGTGCTGCCGATACCGTGCAGCGCAGCCGGAAATAAAGCCTTTTTATATACTATATAAAGCCCCTTACAGGCCAAACAGCGGATCGCCCGCTGCCACGGGCCAATGCTCGGGCGGAACAACGGGGGTGCCGGTGTATTCGGGAAGCACTACAGAGATCAATGTGCAGCAATCGTTTTTGCGAATGCGCTCCAGATCAAAGGACAAAAGCAGATCGCCCTTTTTGATATGCTCGCCGATCTTCACCTTGGGGAAGAAGCAGCATTCCTTGAGGTACACCGTATTGATGCCCACATGAATGAGCACTTGCGTGCCGTCCGGTGCCTGCAGGCCGATGGCGTGCCCATCCTGCGCAACGCTGCGTACCTGACAGTCAAACGGGGCGTAAAGCTTATCGTCCACAGGGTCAATGGCGCAGCCCGGGCCCAGCATCTGCTGGCTGAACACGGAATCCGGCACCTTGGAAAGCGGCACGATCTGCCCCTGCGCGGGGGCGTATACCATGCGCTTGCCGCGGAAGGAGCGGCCGCCGGTGCGGCTTTTCTGAATGTGCAGAACTACTGTGACGGCAAAGGTGACAATGGCCGAAACAAGGCAGCCAAGGCAGGCGTTTGTGAAATTGTGCATGGCGGGGTCTAAATGGCCGGGCAGCATCAAAAGTCCGGGCGAGCCGAACACATAGCGGCGCACACCCTTTATGCCCAAAAACAAGCCGCCTGCACCGCCGCCGATCAGGGCAGCGCGCATGGGGTATTTTAAGCGAAGATTACAGCCGAACATGGCGGGCTCGGTGATGCCGAACAGCGCTGTAATGCCCGAGCGCAGGCTGCGCTTGCGCCAGGCACCGCCCGCACACAGGGCCACGGCCAAAGCGGCAGCGCCCTGCGCCACATTGGCGGCCATCATGCCGGGGCCCACCAAGGAGTCCCACCCGAAGTGGCTTAGGCTGGCAATGCCCAGTGCCACAAAAATGTAGTGCTTGCCGCTCATCACCAAAAGCGGGTTGCAGATGCCTAAAATCAGCCCAAACAGCCAACCGGCGTGGGTGCTGAGCAAAAGCAGGAGCTCTTCCAGAAATGCGGAAACAAAGCCTGCTGCCGGGGCCAGCACAAACAGGGCGGGAATGGCGCCAAACAAAAAGGTGAGCAGCGGCACCAAGAAAAATTTAAGGGTTTGCGGGCTGTATTTTTCGGCCTGACGGCCCACCACGCTGATGAACCAAACCACCACGATGACAGGCAGAATATTTTGCGGAGAGCCCACGCTGCTGATCATTTTTGAGGCGGTTGAGCCGTGCGGCAGGCCCAGCATATAGGCATCGGCCAGCCCGGGGGTGACAAGCGCGCAGGCGGCCATAAACGAAACGCCCATTTCGGCGTGAAAGCGTCGGGCTGCAGTGTAGGCAAATAAGATGGGCAAAAAGCGGAAGGGCAGGTTGGAAAGCCCAAACAGCACCTGATAATAGGGCCGCCATGCGGCAGTGAGCCCCAGCGCATTGAGCAGCATCAGCAAAGCGCGCAGGCTGCCCGCTGCCGTGAGCGCAGGCACCACCGGCACAATAATGGCGGCCAGGGTGCTGATGAACGCACGCTGCGCGGAACGCCAGAGAGGCACCTTGCGTTTTTCCTGTGTGTCAGAGGGGGAAAAATCGGGGGCATCGGTTTCGGCATCGCAGGCGGCCACGGCATCAAAGCCGGGCAGCGCAAGCAGCGCGGAAAAAACATTCACGACATCGGGGCCGATGACGATTTGATACTGGCCATCGGCGCGCACTACATCCAAAACGCCTGGTACGGCGCGAATGGCATTGTCGTTGGCAAGCTCGGCAGTGCGCAGCACAAGGCGAAGCCGTGTGGCGCAGTGCTGCGCCGAGATAATGTTTTTTACTCCGCCCACAGCGCCGAGAATGGTGATCGCGGCCTGTTTGTGATCCATAGTAACTCCTGTTCCTTGTTCTGATCCGGCCAATACCGCATTGCAAAATGCGCCGGAAGTGCTTTTGTAAAACACAGATACTTTCTTATAATTACCATTATAAACGAAATGCCAAAAAAATCAGCAAATTCCAAGAAAAAAGCAGCGTTTACTATGCCAAAAAGTGCGGGATAAAAGCGAAAGATTTTGTAAAAAAGTTACAGAAAACGGGGCTGTGTGCAGTACAGAGCAATAGACAAGGCCCCCAAAAAGGAGTATACTGAAAACAACAAGAAACCCCTTAAAGGAGGCTGTTTGAATGAAACTGACATTTTTGGGTGCAAACCATGAAGTGACCGGCAGCTGCACTTTGCTGCAAGCCTGCGGGAAAAACATTCTGGTTGACTGCGGCATGGAGCAGGGGATCGATATCTATGAAAACCAGCCTCTGCCAATCGCTCCCGGCGAAGTGGATGCCATTTTGCTGACTCACGCCCACATGGATCATGCGGGGCGTATTCCGCTGATGTACAAACAGGGATTCCGCGGGCCGATTTATTGCACCACGGCCAGCATTCAGCTGTGCATGGTGATGCTGGAGGATTCGGCACACATTCAGGAAATGGAAGCGGAGTGGAAAAACCGCAAGGCACAGCGTGCAGGTGCGCCCATGGTGGAGCCTATGTACACCATTGAGGATGCGCAAAAGGTGATGGCGCAGTTTGAGGACTGCAAGTACGGCAAGCTGAAAGAGATCGCCCCGGATATTCAGGTGCGCTTTATTGATGCGGGCCACCTTTTGGGCTCGGCTTCGATCGAAGTGTTTGTGACCGAGAACGGCAAAACCGAGAAGATCGTGTTCTCGGGGGATATCGGCAATGTGGAGCAGCCGCTGATCAAGGACCCGGAATATATCGACAGTGCCGATTATGTGGTGATGGAATCCACCTACGGTGACCGTTTTCACGGGGAAAGGCCGAATTATGTGAAAGAGCTTGCCGAGATCGTGCAGGAAACGCTGGACAGAGGCGGCAATGTGGTGATCCCCAGCTTTGCGGTGGGCCGCACCCAGGAAATGCTGTATTTTTTGCGGCAGATCAAGGAAGAAAAGCTGGTGAAGGGGCACGAGGGCTTCCCGGTGTATGTGGATAGCCCGCTTGCCAACGAAGCCACCACGATCTTCCGCAAAAGCTTTATAGAATGCTACGACGAAGAAGCCCTGGAGCTGGTGAACGCAGGGGTGAACCCCATTGGCTTTAAGGATCTGCGTATTTCGCTGACCAGCGATGATTCGCGCGCCATCAATGCCGATGATACGCCCAAGGTGATCATTTCGGCCAGCGGTATGTGTGATGCGGGCCGTATTCGCCATCACCTGAAGCACAATCTGTGGCGCAAAGAATGCACCATTTTGTTTGTGGGCTATCAGGCAGGGGCAACGCTGGGCCGTGCGCTGGTGGAGGGCGCAAAGGAAGTGCGGCTGTTCGGTGAACACATCGAGGTGCAGGCGCAGATCCGCCAGCTGACGGGTATGTCGGGCCATGCCGACCGCAACGGCCTGGATAAGTGGATCACAAGCTTTACCCGCCAAAAGCCCGGTTATGTGTTTGTGAACCACGGCGAAGACACCGTGACCGATGTGTATGCAGCCCATCTGCGGGAGCTTGGCTTTGAGGCTGGTGCGCCCTATAACGGTGCGGTGTGCGAATTGGCCGATGGAAAGGTGACGTGGCTGGCCGAGGGCAACCGTGTGCGTTTGGAGAACAAGAAGCAGACGCAGGGCGGCCGCGCGGCAAGTGTATTCTATCAGCAGCTGGTTATGGTGCAGGAAAAGCTGGAACGAGTTGTGAAAAACAGCAATGGCCTGCCCAACAAGGACCTAAAGAAATTTGCGGCACAGCTGGAAGCCCTGTGCGAACAGTGGACCCGCTGAAGCAGCATAAAGCAGGGGCGCGGCGCAGCCTTGGGGCTCGCCGCGCCTTTGCAGAGCCTTTTTACAAAGCAGCGCTGCGCTGCCATGAATTTTTCTGAAGGAGCACGCATCTATGTGGCATCCCATCAAGCATCTGCGCACCATCACCCGGCACCATAATCTGGTTATGGTGCATTGCTTTCAGTGCGGGCTTTACTGGCAGGGGCTTACACACGATCTGAGCAAGCTGAGCCCGGTGGAGTTTTGGGCCGGGGCAAAATATTGGCAGGGTACGCGCAGCCCCAACAATGCCCAGCGCGAGGATGTGGGCTACAGCGCGGCTTGGCTGCACCACAAGGGGCGCAACAAGCATCACCTGGAATACTGGATCGATTACCCCACGGCGGCTGAAGGCAAAGACCCCATGGTGGGAATGCGTATGCCGGAAAAATATGTGGCGGAAATGATCTGCGACCGTATGGCCGCCAGCAAGGTGTATGCGGGAAAAAATTACGATCAGGCATATCCGTGGAATTACTATATCAAAGGAAAAGACCATTATCTTTTGCATCCCGAAACCCGCGCCCAGATGGAAAAATGCCTGTGGATCCTGCACGAGGAAGGCGAGCAGGCCACGTTTCGCTATATCCGCCAGGTGCTGCTGAAGAAAAAGTAAATATCTGTGGGGGCGGCTTTGGCCGCATTCTCTCAGCAGGCGGTGGGCTGTATGAAACAGCCTGCCGCTTTTGTTTTGCTTGCCGATGCCCCGATGATGTGTTACTATGATAGCGTAGTAAACAGCTTACCGCACACGGAGGAAACAGACATGGCGCAGGAAACCGAAAACAGCTTGCAGGAATTGAAAAACGACCCGGTGCTGAAGCACTTTTTGAAAATATGCGAATACCCGCACCCCAGCCACCACGAACAGGCGCTGAGTGACTATCTGCTTGGCTGGGGCAAGGCACAGGGGCTGGAATGTATGCGCGGCAGGGAGCTGGAAGTGTATCTGCGCCGCCCGGCAAGCCCCGGATATGAAAAGCAGCCGCCGATCCTGCTGCAGGCGCACATGGACATGGTGTGTGAAAAGGCCCCCGGTGTGCAGCAGGACTTTGACCGTGACCCTGTGCCCGTTATGCGGGAGGGTGACCTGCTGACAACGGGCGGAAAAACCACGCTGGGGGCAGACAACGGCTTGGGCGTGGCGCTGGCTATGGCGGCGCTGACCGAGGATATTCCGCATCCGGAGCTGGAAGTGCTGTTCACGACCGCTGAGGAGGATGATTTTGCCGGAGCCAAGGCGGCGCAGGGCAACTGGTTTCATGCGCAGCGTATGATCAATCTGGACAACTCGGTGGAAAACGAGATCATTGTGGGCAGCAGCGGCGGCAGCGGCATGGAATTTACACTGCCTGCCCCGCAGACCGAAGTGCCCGGCGGCTGGGGCGGTGTGGAGATCGAACTGCAGGGGCTGGCCGGAGGCCACTCGGGCGAGGACATTCATAAAGGGCGTGGCTGCGCCAATGTGCTGCTGGCGCGTTTTCTTGCCGGGGCACTGGAGCTGGGGCTTCGGCTGGCCGATGTGCGCGGCGGTACATTCCGCGTGGCGCTTACTCGCAGCAGCCGGGCGCTGGCAGCACTGCCCGCAGAAAATCTGCCCGCTCTGCAGGCAATGGCGGCACAGTTTGAAAAAGAGCTGCGGGCAGAATACCAGAGCACCGCACCGCACCTTACCCTGACCGCCGTGCAGGCAGACTGCCCGCCCAAAGCGGCGACCCAAGCTGACACCGAAAGGTTTGTGTGGGCCATGCTGCTTTTGCCCAGCGGCATCAAGGAAATGAACGGTGCCTACCATGAGGTGGTGGAAGCCAGCTGCAATCTGGGCGAGGTGTACCAGAAGGAAAGCGGCTTTACCATTATTGCCGAAGTGCGCGCCGCGCATGATTCCACGCTGGAATGGCAGTTGACACAGTGCCGTATGGCAGCGGCGTTGCTGGGGGCAAAGGTGCGCCTGTTCGGGGATTATCCGGGCTGGGCACCCAACCCGGATTCCGCGATGCTGCATCTGGCCAAACAGAAAATGAAGGATGAGTTCGGCACGGCGCCTACGGTGCGCGCCGTTCACGCCGGGCTGGAAAGCGGCGCGATGATGCGCGCGATCCCGGGGCTGGATGCCATTTCGATGGGGGCAGCGCACTGGGGGCTGCACTCCCCCGGCGAAACTGCCAGCATTCCCTCGGTGGGGCGCACATGGCGGGTGCTGCAGGCGATCCTGGCAGCAAAGGAATAAGCATGAATATAATTCATGTTGCGGGTTATTGACAATCATGCTTGTACTTGCTAAAATAAGCTTGTGTTTTGAATCTGTTCAAATGCGTTGACAGGGAAAAAGCAAAATTCTGGTGCGCGTACAGAGAGCTGCCGTTTGGTGCAAGGCAGCGCCGCCGTTTTTGTGTTACTGGCCCTTGAGCAGCTGTGCTGAAGCTTTTTCAGTAGGTGCAGCCGGAAGCCCACCGTTATCAAGGGGCAGCAATTCGCCTTTGGCCGATTGTGCAGAGCGGCCGGTTTTTCCGGCAAAGAGAGTGGTACCGCGGGTACGCTGTGAATGACAGTTTCGTCCTCGCCTCTCAGGGATCAATGCCCTGTAGAGGCGGGGATTTTTTTGTTGCTCGGCTCGGGAAGGAAAAGGCAAGAGAAAAGCCAATCAGGAGGGAAAACAATTATGATGGATGCAACCAAATATCAGATCGGATATTATCCGGCCCCGGCAGGGGACTATGAGTGGACCCAAAAAGACCATATCACCACTCCGCCCGCATGGTGCAGTGTGGATCTGCGCGATGGCAACCAGAGCCTGATCGTGCCCATGAGCCTGCAGGAAAAAGTGGAATTTTATAAAATGCTGCTTGCGGTGGGCTTTAAGGAGATCGAGGTGGGATTTCCGGCGGCGAGCGAAACCGAATACGAGTTTTTGCGCACGCTGATCGAGCAGGACATGATCCCCGAGGATGTGACCGTGCAGGTGCTCACCCAGTGCCGCGACCATATCATTCGCAAAACCTTTGAGGCCGTGCAGGGCGCGCCCCGTGCCATCATTCATTTTTACAACAGCACCAGCGTGGCGCAGCGCGAGCAGGTGTTCCAGAAGAGCAAAGAGGAGATCAAGCAGATCGCAGTGGACGGCGCAAAGCTGGTAAAGCAGCTGAGCGAGGAATACAAGGGCAACTTTTTGTTTGAGTACAGCCCCGAAAGCTTTACGGGCACCGAGCCCGAGTATGCCGTGGAGGTTTGCAACGCCGTGCTGGATGTGATGCAGCCCACCCCCGAGCGCCCCATGATCATCAATCTGCCTGTCACCGTGGAAATGAGCATGCCCCATGTGTATGCCAACCAGATCGAGTGGTGCAGCAAAAACCTGAAATACCGCGACAGCGTGATTCTTTCCACCCACCCGCACAACGACCGCGGCACAGGCGTGGCCTGCGCCGAGCTGGCCGTGCTGGCGGGCGCACAGCGTGTGGAGTGCTGCCTGTTCGGCAACGGCGAACGCACCGGCAATGTGGATGCCATTACGCTGGCCATGAACCTGTACAGCCACGGTGTGGACCCGAAGCTGGACTTTTCCAATATGCCCGAGATCTGCGAAAAGTATGAAAAGCTTACCCGCATGCACGTGTATGAGCGCCAGCCCTATGCCGGTGCGCTGGTGTTTGCCGCATTCTCGGGCAGCCATCAGGATGCCATTGCCAAGGGCATGACCTATTACCGGCAGCATTCCCAGCATCGCTGGAACTGCCCGTATATTCCCATCGATCCCACCGACATTGGCCGCACCTACGATGCCGATGTGATCCGCATCAACAGCCAGAGCGGCAAGGGCGGCATTGGATTTTTGCTGGAGCAGAACTACGGCTACAGCCTGCCCGCCAAAATGCGGGAGGATCTGGGCTATCGCGTAAAGAGCGTTTCGGATCATGGCCATAAGGAGCTTTCGGTGCGCGAGGTGTGCGATGTGTTTGAGCAGACCTATATGAACCGCTGCACGCCGCTGAGTGTGCCCGAAGCCCATTTTACGGTGCGCAACAATGTGTTCTATGCGGTGGTCACCGTGGAAATGAAGGGCAACAGCCGCGAAGTTACCAGCCAGGGCAATGGCCGCCTGGATGCCGTGTGCAACGCCATTCACGATGCCACCGGCTTGGAGTTTACGCTGGAAAGCTACAGCGAGCATAGTCTGGACGAAGGCTCTACCAGCCGCGCGTGCAGCTATGTGGGCATTCGCTGGCCCGACGGCAGCATGAGCTGGGGCGCAGGCACTCACACGGATATTATTATGGCCGGCACCCGCGCGCTGGTTTCGGCGGTGAACAACCACTGATCAGGGAAAGATAAGGAGAAAGTATCATGGGAATGACAATGACGCAAAAAATTCTGGCAGCCCATGCGGGCTTGCCGGAAGTGAAGGCCGGGCAGCTGATCAATGCCGATCTGGATGTGGTGCTGGGCAACGACATCACCACCCCGGTGGCCATCAACGAGTTCAACAAGGCCGGGTTCACCTCGGTGTTTGACCGCACCAAGATCAACATTGTGCTGGATCACTTTGTGCCCAACAAGGATATCAAAAGCGCCCAGCAAAGCAAGCAGTGCCGCGATTTTGCCAACAAATACGATATTCTGAATTTCTTTGATGTGGGCAAAATGGGCATCGAGCACGCGCTGCTGCCCGAGCAGGGCCTGGTGACGGCAGGCGACTGCATCATTGGTGCCGACAGCCACACCTGCACCTATGGCGCGGTGGGGGCATTCTCCACCGGCGTGGGCTCTACCGATATGGCCGCCGGTATGGCGACCGGCAAGGCGTGGTTTAAGGTGCCCGCCGCCATCAAGGTGGAGCTGAAGGGTGAGCTCAAGCGCCCGGTGGCCGGCAAGGATGTGATTTTGCATCTGATCGGCATGATCGGCGTGGACGGCGCTTTGTACCGCAGCCTTGAATTTGTGGGCGAGGGCGTGAAATGCCTGACCATGGATGACCGCCTGTGCATTTGCAACATGGCCATTGAGGCAGGCGCGAAAAACGGCATTTTCCCGGTGGACGAAACCACCGTGGCCTATCTGACGGGCCGCAGCAAAAAGCCGTGGAAGGTGTTTGCCGCCGATGCCGATGCCGAGTATGAAAAAACCGTGACCATTGACCTTTCGGCGCTGGAGCCCACGGTGAGCTATCCCCATCTGCCGGAAAACACACATCTGGCCAAGGAGGGCGGAGAAATTCGCATCGATCAGGTGGTGATCGGTTCGTGTACGAACGGCCGCCTGGAGGATATGGAGGCCGCCTATCAGATCCTGAAGGGCAAAAAAATTGCAGACGGCGTGCGCGGCATCATCATTCCCGGCACCATGGCTGTGTATAAGGAATGCCTGCTGCGCGGCTGGGCCGAGGCCTTTATTGATGCGGGCTGCATTGTTTCCACGCCCACCTGCGGCCCCTGCCTGGGCGGCTACATGGGCATTCTGGCCGAGGGCGAGCGCTGCGTTTCCACCACCAACCGCAACTTTGTGGGCCGCATGGGCCATGTGACCAGCGAGGTGTATCTGGCCAGCCCCGCCACCGCCGCCGCCAGTGCGCTGACCGGCGTTATCACCGATCCCCGGGAGGTATAAAACTATGAAAAACGCAAAAGGCATTACTTTTAAGTATCCCGACAATGTTGACACCGATGTGATCATTCCCGCGCGCTATCTGAACAGTCAGGACGCCAAAGAGCTGGCGCAGCACTGCATGGAGGATATCGACAAGGACTTTGTGAATCAGGTACACGAGGGCGATATCATGGTGGGCGGCTGGAATTTCGGCTGCGGCTCCAGCCGTGAGCACGCACCGCTGGTGATCAAAACCAGCGGCATCAGCTGCGTGATCGCCAAAAGCTTTGCACGCATTTTTTACCGCAACAGCATCAACATCGGCCTGCCCATTCTGGAATGTGAAGCGGCTGCCGAGCAGATTCAGGCCGGGGACACCGTGAGCGTGGATTTTAACACGGGTGTGATCACCGATGAAACCACCGGCAAAACCTATCAGGCCGAGCCGTTTCCCGAATTTATCCAAAATATCATTGCGGCGGGCGGGCTGATGAACTCGATTCAAAAAGGCTGAGGAGGAACGGCACTATGAAGAAAAATATTGCAGTGATCCGCGGCGACTGCTCCAGCCCCGAGATCGTGGCGCAGGCCATTCGCGTGCTGGACAAAATTGCAGAAAAGCACGGCCACACCTTTGCCTATACCGAGGTGGATATGGGCGGTGCAGCCATTGATAAATACGGCGACCCTTTGCCCGGGCACGAGCTGGAAAAGTGCCTTGCCAGCGATTCGGTGCTGCTGGGCGCCATCGGCGGGCCAAAGTGGGAGGGCCTGCCCGGGGACAAGCGCCCCGAAAAGGGCCTTTTGCGCCTGCGCAGCGGCATGGGCCTGTATGCAAACAACCGCCCGGCCAAAATTTGGCCCCAGCTGGCCGATGCCAGCCCGCTGAAGCCCGAGATCGTGGCAAAGGGCATTGATTTTATCGTGGTGCGTGAGCTGATCGGCGGCGTGTATTTCGGCGAGCATAAAACCGTGGAGCTGGAAAACGGCGAAAAGCAGGCCGTGGACACCATGCCCTATGCCGAGCATGAGATCGAGCGAATTGGCCGCATTGGTTTTGAAACCGCCATGAAGCGCCGCAAAAAGCTGTGCTGTGTGGATAAAGCCAATGTGCTGGATACCAGCCGCCTGTGGCGCGCCGTGATGCACCGCCTGCAGGCCGAGTATCCCGAGGTGGAATACAGCGAAATGTTTGTGGACAACTGTGCCATGCAGATCTGCAAAAATCCCAGCCAGTTTGATGTGATCGTGACCGAGAATATGTTCGGTGATATTCTTTCGGACGAAGCAAGCGAGATCACCGGCAGCATTGGCATGGTGCCCAGCAGCAGCCTTGGCGCGGGCACCTGCGGATTGTACGAGCCGATCCACGGCTCGGCCCCGGATATTGCAGGCCAGGATATGGTGAACCCCATCGCCTGCATTCTTTCGGCAGCCATGATGCTGCGCTACAGCTTTGATATGGCAACGGAAGCCGACGAGATCGAAGCTGCTGTAAATGCGGTGCTGGATAAGGGCCTGCGCACCGCCGATATGATGAGCGAGGGCTGCACCCGGGTGGGATGCGCCGCTATGGGAAGCGCCATCATTGCCGAGCTGTAACGGATATAGAGCAAGAGAAAGCCGATAGAGAGTATAGAGAGCGATAGAGTATAGGGATAGAGAGTATCGAGATACGAGATAGGGAAAAATAGGGAAAATCGAAAGTAAATAGGTAAGAACGGGAAAGAGCCCGGGGGATCCGAAACGGAAACCCCGGGCTCTTTCGCACGATTTTAGGAGAAATATAAAAAGTAGGATGGCGAATAAAAATGGCGTCAGCTGCTTTGCCGCTCCACCAAGGCCCAGGGCACAAGCTCGCTCTCACAGGCTTCGCCTTTTAACAGCCGAAGCATCATCAAGGCAGCCTGACGGCCCACATTGCTGCTTTCGTGGGAAAGCGTGGTGAGGGGAATGGGGGCCAGCGTGCTGAACTGGCTGTTGTCAAAGCTGACTACGGCCAGCTGATCGGGCACGGAAATGCCGCGGCGCTGCAGGTGAATCACCAGATTGCTGGCGATCTCATCGTTATAGCAAACCACCGCCGTGCAGCCCTGCAGGGCCGCGCGCAGGGGCTCGTTATAGCGCCCGTCTAAAAGGGCCTGCTTGGACTCGGTGCTGTACCAGAAAATATGGCTGTCGTCCATGGGCAGGGCAAGGCTGCGCAGGGTTTCCATGTAACCGGCATAGCGCTGATGGCCCTGCAGATCGTCCACTTTAAAAATGCCGCCGATATTGCGGTGACCCTTGCGGCTTAGATATTCCACCAGCATACGGCCGCCGGCGTAGTTATCGTCCAGCACCGAAAGCGCCCCGGGCAGGCCGCTGTAGCAGCCGTTCATAAACACGATCGGCACGCCGCGGCGCATCAGCTCACGGTACAGATCCAGATTGGGGTTGGGCAGGGCACTTTTGGTGCCCTCTACCAGCACACCGTCAGGAGGATTATCCAAAAGCGCATTCAGAATGCTGCGCTCGTTGCAGATCAGGTTTTGGGTGGCATACAGCGTGGGGGTGCAGTGATTGCTGGAAAACACGGTTTCCACCTCACGCAGGATGCTGGGGAAAATATAGTCGCTGATATAAGTGGTGATCACGGCGATAAAGCACATGGCGGGGGCCGCGGTGTCAGGCGCGGCGGGCTGGCGGATATAGCTGCCGCTGCCCTGCCGCTTTTCGATCATGCCGCTTTCGGCCAGCACCGAAAGTGCCTGGCGCACGGTTTGGCGGCTTACATTATATTGTGCGGCGATCTCAAACTCTGTGGGAAGGGCGCGCGATTCATCAAATTTTCCTTCCAGGATACTGTTTTGCAGTTCTTCTGCAATGCGGCGGTATTTCGGCGGCATAGGCAAAGCCCCTTTCCACAATTTGTACGCTTTTAATAGGTACAACTATATTATACAAAATAAATACAAATATGCAAGGAAAATCTGCGCAAAAACCAGCAAAAAAAGAGAGAAAAAAGGGGAACAAGACAAAATTCATAGAAAATTTTACACAGATTTTAAGAAACTGGCAATTTTGATGGGTACATTTGAGAGGTAAAAACCGGCAAATCACACAACAAAGCGATGCAGAGTATGTGCAATAATACCAACAAAGCAGCAAAAATAACGCTTTTTCTCACAAAAACGGGTGCAGTGTGAGCATTGTGAAATGATTCACGATAAATTTGTATTGTTTACCTGCACGAAAATATACAAATTGCATAACAATTGTTGACATGGCAAACCTGTGCGGATATACTGAAGATGCAAACACCGAACAGTATGAGTTTGGCTGGTTCGGACAATTTGGATGATTGGAGATAGATAACATGAAAAAGATTATTGCAACCGCACTTTCTATGACCATGGCAATGTCTCTGGCCGCTTGCGGCGGCGGTGCTGCTTCTTCTGCTGCACCCGCAGCTTCCTCGGCACCTGCAGCCTCGCAGGCTTCCGCACCCGTTGCTTCCGATGGCGTGATCACGGTGGGCTTTGCACAGGTGGGCCACGAATCTGACTGGCGCACGGCTTCTACCAAGAGCGCACAGGATGTGTTCAGCGCAGCCAACGGCTACGACCTGAAGTTTGTGGACTGCGACAACGATTCCGCTGCACAGCTGGAAGCCGTTCGTAACTTCATTGAGCAGGATGTGGATTACATCATCATCGACCCCATCGTTTCCACCGGCTGGGACACTGTGCTGACCGAGTGTGAGGATGCAGGCATCCCCGTGATCGTGATCGATCGTACCATTGATGACTCCGATAAGTATGTTTCCTGGGTAGGCTCTGACTTTAAGATCGAGGGTCTGGCCTGCGGCGAATGGCTGAAGGCCTACGCTGCCGACAAGGGCATGAGCGAGATCAACGCTCTGGTGATCGAGGGCTCTACCGGTGCTTCTGCTACCATTGGCCGTACCGATGGCTTTAAGGAAATTGCCGACCGTGAGGGCTGGAACATCATGGCTTCTCAGAGCGGCGACTTTACCGAGGCAGGCGGCCAGGAAGTTATGGAATCCTACTGCCAGAGCTACAAGGGCAAGTTCAATGTTGTGATCTGCCAGAACGATAACGAAGCAGCAGGCGCTATGACCGCTATGGACAATGCCGGCATCACCTATGGCGTGGACGGCGATGTGGTTCTGGTTTCCTTCGATGCCAACAAGCCCTATGTGCAGATGGTATGCGATGGCAAGATCAACGCCAACTTTGAGTGCAACCCCATGGCAGCACCCACCGTTTCCGAGATCATTCAGGATCTGGAAGCCGGCAAGACCCCCGAAAAAGAGATCTACGTTCCTGAGCACTGGTTCGCAGCTGAGGACAATGTGCCCTCCATCAATGTGAACGGCGAAACTCTGGAAGTGATCCATGCAACGCAGGATGTGGTTGACGCTCGTCCCTACTAAGCTTTGTAAAACAAACCTTCTTCAGACTTTTCATGTAGCATAAATCTTGTGCCCAGGGAGGGCCCGCAAACTCCGGGCTTTTCCTGGGCATTTTTTAAAACGGCAGATGGAGAAAACTGTGATCAGCCGGTGCAAACCGCGCCGGGCGTGAGGTGATAGACTTGGAGAACAATATTGCATTGACTATGCGCGGGATATGCATGACATTCCCTGGCGTAAAGGCGCTTGACAATGTGGATTTTACTCTGCGAAAAGGCGAGATCCATGCCCTGATGGGCGAAAACGGCGCCGGTAAATCGACTTTGATCAAATGCCTTACCGGCATCAACGATTTTGAAGCCGGTGAGATCCGCGTGGCGGGTGTGGAAGGCACCGTGAAAAACCATTCCACTCTCGATGCGCAAAAAGTTGGCATTTCCACGGTGTATCAGGAAGTAAACCTGTGCCCGAATCTGAGTGTGGCAGAAAACCTTTACATTGGCCGTGAGCCCATGACCAAGCTGCGCACCATTGACCGGGCCGCCATGTTTGAAAAAGCAGCCGAGCTTACCAAGCGGCTGGATATAAAAGTGGATGTTACCCAGAATCTGGAAAACTACTCGCTGGCCATTCAGCAGATGATCGCCATTGCGCGGGCTGTGGATATGGACTGCAAGGTGCTGATCCTGGACGAACCCACCTCCTCGCTGGACGATACCGAGGTGGAAAAGCTGTTCCAGATGATGCGCAGCTTAAAAGAACACGGCGTGGGCATTGTGTTTGTCACGCATTTTCTGGAGCAGGTGTATGCCGTGTGTGACCGCATCACCGTGCTGCGCAACGGCACGCTGGTGGGCGAGTACCCTGTGGCCGAATTGCCCCGCGTAAAGCTGGTGGCCGCCATGATGGGCAAGGATTTTGACGATCTGGCAGCTATTAAAAACGAATGCACCACCTGTGGCAGCGAAGCCCCCATGGAGGTCGAGGCCAGCGGCCTGAGCCACAAGGGCACCATTAAGCCCTTTGATCTGAAGATTCATAAGGGCGAGGTGATCGGCCTTACCGGGCTTTTGGGCTCGGGCCGAAGCGAGCTGGCCCGCACCATTTACGGCGCCGACAAAGCCACCAGCGGCAAGCTGAAGGTGGGCGAAAAAGATGTTAAGATCAACCAGCCCCTGGATGCCATGAATCTTGGCATGGGCATGCTGCCGGACGACCGCAAGGCCGAGGGCATTATTGGCGATCTTTCGGTGCGCGAAAACATTATTCTGGCCCTGCAGGCCAAGCGCGGTATGTTCCATCAGCTTTCGCGGGAAAAGCAAAACGAAATCGCCGACCGCTACATTGATCTGGTGCAGATCAAAACCGCCAGCCGCGAAACGCCCATCAAGCAGCTTTCGGGCGGCAACCAGCAAAAGGCCATTCTGGCACGCTGGCTGGCCACCGATCCGGACTTTTTGATTTTGGACGAGCCCACCCGCGGCATTGATATCGGCACCAAAACCGAGATCCAGAAGCTGATCGTTCAGCTGGCTGCCGAGGGCAAGAGCGTGATGTTCATTTCGTCGGAGATCGAGGAAATGCTGCGCACCTGCAACCGCATGGTGGTTCTGCGCGACGGCGCCAAGGTGGGCGAATTGGACGGCGAGCTTACGCAAAGCCGTGTGATGGCGGCCATTGCGGGCGGCGTCGACACCGCAGGCGAACAGGCAGGAGGGGTGAACCATGGATAAACTGAAAAAACTCTCAAAGCAGCAGCTGTTTCTGCCCATTATGTGTGTGCTGCTGGTGCTGGCGGTAAACATTGTTTACGATATTTCGCAGGGCAATCCGTTTTACAGCTTCTTCCGCATCACCATGGAAAACGGGCTGCTGAGCGGCCGTTTGGTCAGCATTATCAACCGCGGCAGCGAGGTGGCCATTCTGGCCATCGGCATGACTCTGGTGGTTTCGGCTTCGGGCGGCACCGATATTTCGGTGGGCTCGGTGATGTCGCTGTGCGCCTCCTTCTGCTGTATGCTGGTGGCGGGCTTTGGCGTATCGGCGGTTTCCAGTGCCGATGAATTTGCCATGCCGCTGGTGGTGGGCCTTTTGGGCGCACTGCTCATGGGCTGCCTGTGCGGCGCATTCAACGGCGCTTTGGTGGCTTATCTTGATATTCAGCCCATGGTGGCCACGCTGATCTTGTGGTCGGCTGCACGCGCCATCGGCCTGCTTTTGTGCAACAACCTGATCGTGTATATCCGCGTGCCCGAATACGGCGTGTTCGGCGGCTACATCGGCTTTATGCCTACGCCCATCATCATTGCGGCGGTGTGCGTGCTGGCGGTTTCGCTGGTTTTGAAAAAAACCGCTATGGGCATGTATGTGCAGGCCGTGGGCATCAACAAAAAGGCTTCGCGCATTGCCGGCCTCAACTCGCGGCGCATCATCTTTATGTGCTATTTCCTGTGTGGCGTGTGCGCTGCCATTGCCGGCATTGTAAATTCCTCGCGCATTACCAGCGCTGACTCGAACAACATTGGCCTGAACATGGAGCTGGATGCCATTCTGGCGGTGGCACTGGGCGGCAACAGCCTGGGCGGCGGCCGGTTCAATCTGGCGGGCTCGATCATTGGTGCATACACCATTCAGGCCATCACCACCACCATGTACAATCTGGGCGTTTCCTCGGCGGTAAGCCCGGTGTTCAAGGCAGTGGTCGTGATCGTGATCGTGGCCATCCAGTCGCAGCCGCTGCAGAACTGGATCAAAAAGCACCGCGCTCACGCAGCCGGTAAGGAGGCGGCCAAGGTATGAAAACTGAACAGAAAACCGCAAAAGCTTTAGGTTCGAAAAAAATGAACAGCAACACCCTGCTGCTGGTGATCACCGTAGTTTTGTTTGTGGTGATGTATGCGGCGGGCTGCGTGGTGTATGCCAGCAAGGGCTTTACCCATGCACAAACATTTTTGAACATTTTAAACAACAATGCGGGCCTTGTGTGTGTGGCCTGCGGCATGACCTGTGTGATGCTTACCGGCGGCATTGATATTTCGGTGGGCTCGCTCATCGCTTTGGACTGTATGCTGTTGGCATGGAGCACCAGCCAGGGCATTTCGGCCGCTGTGATGTGTGCGCTGGTGATCGTGCTGGGCATCGTGTTTGGCCTGGTGCAGGGCTTCTGCGTGGGCTACTTAAACATTCAGCCCTTTATCGTGACCATGGCGGGTATGTTTTTTGCCCGCGGCATGACAGCGGTGGTTTCCACCAACCAGCTTTCCATCACGCAGGACACCAGCGCACTGTTTTACGGCTGGGCCAACGCAAAAATTCAGCTGCCCGCCTTTTTGGGCTATGTGAACAGCAAGGGCAAGCTGCAGATCCCCTATATCCGCGTGAGCGTGGTGATCGCGCTGGTGGTGCTGATCTTGATCTTCCTTATTTTGCGCTACACCAGGTTTGGCCGTTCGCTGTATGCCGTGGGCGGCAGCGAGCAGTCGGCAGCCATGATGGGTCTGGATGTGAAAAAAGCCAAAATGAAGGCCTATGTGCTGTCCTCGTTCCTGTGCTCCATCGGCGGTATCTGCTATTGCCTGAACACCATGTCGGGCAGCGTGAGCCAGGCAACCGGTTTGGAAATGGATGCCATTGCCTCCTGCGTGATCGGCGGCACCCTGCTTACCGGCGGCGTGGGCAATGTGTTCGGCTCGTTCTTTGGCGTGCTGATCAACGGCACCATTTCCAGCCTTGTAAAAACCAACGGCAAGCTGGCCAGCTCGTGGCCCAACATTCTCACGGCCGTGCTGCTGTGCTTCTTCATTGTGCTGCAGAGCGTGTTTGCACATCTGAAAGAAAAGAACAAGTAAGGAGGAACCCCTTATGGATCACAAGCAGAACATTGCATCCGGGCAGGTGTATCTGGGCATCGAGCTGGGCTCTACCCGCATTAAGGCGGTGCTGATCGGCCCGGATCACACGCCCTTGGCCTCGGGCGATCACACATGGGAAAACCATTATGAAAACGGCCTGTGGACCTATTCCATGAGCGAGGTGTGGCAGGGGCTGCAGGAGGCCTATGCCAACATGGCAGCCGAGGTGAAAAGCACCTACGGCCTGCCGCTGAAAAACATTGCCGCCATGGGCATTTCGGCCATGATGCACGGCTATTTGCCCTTTGACCAAAATGGGCAGCAGCTGGCAGCCTTCCGCACCTGGCGCAACACCGTTACGGGCCCTGCCGCCCAGCAGCTGACTGAACGCTTCGGCTTTAACATTCCCCAGCGCTGGAGCATTGCGCATTTGCAGCAGGCGGTGCTGAACGGGGAAGACCATGTAAAGCAGATTTCTTTTCTCACCACGCTGGCAGGCTATGTACACTGGAAGCTGACCGGCGAAAAGGTGCTGGGCGTGGGCGAAGCAAGCGGAATGTTCCCCATCGACAGCCAAACCAATGACTATGATGCCGCCATGCTGGATTCCTATGACGCACTGATCGCAGAAAAAGGCTTTGGGTGGAAGATCCGCGATATCCTGCCCAAGGTGCTCACAGCAGGCGAAGGGGCCGGTGTGCTTACTGCCGAGGGCGCAAAGCTGCTGGACCCCACCGGAACGCTGCAGCCGGGCACGGCGCTGTGCCCGCCCGAGGGGGATGCCGGTACGGGCATGACAGCCACCAACGCCGTGGCGGTGCGCACGGGCAATGTGTCGGCCGGAACCTCGGTGTTTGCCATGGTGGTTCTGGAAAAGCCGCTTTCGCGGGTGTATTCCGAGATCGATATGGTCACCACCCCCACCGGCAAGCCGGTGGCTATGGTGCATTGCAACAACTGCACCAACGAGATCAACGCATGGGCGGGAATTTTTAAGGGCTTTTTGGAGGCCCTCGGCCAAAAGGCCGATATGAACGCTGTGTATACGGCCATGTTCCAAACGGCGCTGCAGGGCGAAAAGGATGGCGGCGGCCTGATGCTGTACAACTATCTTTCGGGCGAACCGGTGGCCGGGCTTTCGGATGGCCGCCCCCTGCTGGTGCGCACCCCGGGCGCAAAAATGAATTTTGCCAACTTTATGCGCGTGCAGCTGTATGGCGCACTGAGCACCTTAAAGCTGGGGCTGGATATTCTGGCCGGGGAAAATGTGGTGGTGGAAAAGCTGATGGGCCACGGCGGCTTCTTTAAAACGCCGCTGGTGGGCCAAAAGATCATGGCTGCTGCCGCAGGCGCGCCTGTGGCTGTGATGAAAACTGCCGGGGAAGGCGGCCCGTGGGGCATGGCGCTGCTGGCTGCGTATATGGCAGAAAAGCAAAATGGCCAAACGCTGGAGGACTATCTGCAAACCCGTGTGTTTGCCGGGCAGGAGGGCTCCTGCATTGCGCCGGATGAAGCCGATAAGGCAGGCTTTGCAAAATTTATCACCGCATTCACTGCAGGGCTATCGGTGGAAAAAGCCGCAGTGGAACATATCAAAGAGTAAACGAAAAGAGGGTAATTCAGATGGATATGAAGCAGAAAGAATTTTGGTTCGTAGTAGGCAGCCAGTTCCTGTATGGCCCCGAGGTGCTGGAAACGGTGGCCGCCCGCGGCGCAGAGATGGCCCGGAAAATGACGGATGGCGGCATTTTGCCCTGCAAGCTGGTGTATAAGGCAACCGTGAAAACCGATGCCGAGATCACCCAGATCATGAAGGATGCCAACCATGACGATAACTGCCTGGGTGTTGTGACCTGGTGCCACACCTTCTCCCCGAGCAAAATGTGGATCCACGGCTTTGATCTGCTGCAAAAGCCCTATTGCCACCTGGCCACCCAGTATAACCGCAAGATCCCCAACGAGGAGATCGACATGGACTTTATGAACCTGAATCAGGCTGCCCATGGCGACCGTGAGCACGGCTTTATCGGCGCTCGTATGCGCCTGCCGCGCAAAGTGGTGGCCGGTTACTGGCAGGATGCTTCGGTGCAGAACGAGCTGGCCGCATGGATGCGCGCCGCCGTGGGCTATCAGGCCTCGCACGAGCTGCGCATTATCCGATTTGGCGATAATATGCGCGATGTGGCCGTTACCGAAGGCGATAAGGTGGAAACACAGATCAAGCTGGGCTGGCAGGTGGATTATTGGCCCGTTGGCCATCTGGTAGAGGTGATGAACACCGTTACCGAGGCCGAGATCGACGAAAAAATGGCCGAGTATCATCAGCGCTATGACTTTGCCACCGACGATCTTGCAACGGTGCGTTATCAGGCCAAGGAAGAGATCGCCATGCGCAAGATCCTGACCCGTGAGGGCGCAAACGCCTTTATCAACAACTTCCAGGATCTGTACGGCATGGATCAGCTGCCCGGCCTTGCCAGCCAGAACATGATGGCCGACGGCATTGGCTATGGCGCCGAGGGCGACTGGAAGGTGGGCGGCATGACCGCCATTATGAAGCAGATGGCCCAGGGCCTTGAGGGCGGCACGCTGTTTATGGAGGATTACACCTACGATCTGGAGCCCGGCAAGGAGGTTTCGCTGGGCGCTCACATGCTGGAGGTGTGCCCCAGCATTGCCGCACAGCGCCCCCGTATTGAGGTGCATCCGCTGGGCATTGGCGACCGCCAGCCCCCGGCACGCCTTGTGTTTGAGGGCAAGCCCGGCAAGGGCATTGTGGTGTCGCTCATTGATATGGGCGGCCGCCTGCGCATGATCATTCAGGATATCGAGGTGATCAAGCCGATCCTTGCCATGCCCAACCTGCCTGTGGCGCGAGTGATGTGGAAGCCTGCCCCCGACCTGCTGACCGGCGTAAAATGCTGGATTCAGGCAGGCGGCGCACACCACACCGTGCTTTCCACGGCTGTAACGGCAGAAATGATGCAGGATTGGGCCGAGATGATGCAGATCGAGTGCGTGCATATCACGGCAAACACCACGGTAGAGGAGTTTAAGAAAGAGCTGTTCTACAACGATATTGCATGGAAGCTGAAGAATATTTGAGTTTTTGCGGAAAGTGCTATATAATGTAAGGCAAGAGGAAAGCCCTGCTGCCCGGCCGGGCGGCAGGGCTTTTGCGATAGGAGAAAAGATATGCTGGAAGATTTGAAAGAACAGGTTTGCCGTGCCAATCTGCTGCTGCCCAAGCATGGGCTGGTCACTTTTACCTGGGGCAATGTTTCGGGAGTGGACCGGGAAAAGGGCCTGATGGTGATCAAGCCCTCGGGCGTGGAGTATGACGGCATGACCCCCGACGATATGGTTGTGGTGAGCCTTGCCACCGGCGAGCGTGTGGAGGGCAAGTGGAAGCCCTCCAGCGATACGGATACGCACCTTGCTTTGTACCGTGCATTTCCGGGCATTGGCGGCGTGGTGCACACCCACAGCCGCTGGGCCACCAGCTTTGCACAGGCAGGGCGCGGTGTGCCCGCCATGGGCACCACACAGGGCGATTATTTTTACGGCGAGATCCCCTGCACACGCAAAATGACACCCGAGGAGATCGGCGGCCAATACGAGCTGGAAACCGGAAATGTGATCATTGAAACCTTTGAAAAGCGCGGCATCGATCCCATGCAGGTGCCTGCCGTTCTGGTGCACAGCCACGGCCCCTTTGTGTGGGGCACCGATCCCTTCAACGCGGTTCACAATGCGGTGGTGCTGGAGGAGGTTTCGTTTATGGATTTCCATGCCATGGCCCTCACCCCCGGTTTGCCCCCCATGCAGCAGGAGCTGCTGGATAAGCACTATCTGCGCAAGCACGGCCCCGGGGCCTATTACGGCCAGGGCTGAAAACAAAGGGCAGCGCCCCCAAAAAAACGCCCGCTGAGCCATGAAAGAAAGGATGCACAACTTATGGAAAAAATTCTTTTCGGCACCATGCCAAACGGCACACCCGTTGAGCAGTACACCCTGCGCGCCGGGCAGCTGAGCTGCGATATCATCACCTATGGCGGCGCACTGCGCGCGTTGCGTGTGCCGGATCAAAACGGCAAGCTGACCGATGTGCTGCTTGGCTTTGACACGCTGGAGGATTACCGCCGACAGGATAAATATATCGGCGCACTCATCGGCCGCTACGGCAACCGCATCGGCGATGCTAAATTTACCCTGAACGGCCGCGAGTTCCATTTGGCTGCCAACAACGGCAAAAATCATCTGCACGGCGGCAATGTGGGCTTTGACAAGCAGGTTTGGCAGGTGGAAAGCGCCACGCAGGATGCCTTGGTGCTGGCGCTCACCAGCCCCGACGGGCAGGAAAACTATCCCGGCACGCTTTCGGTGCAGGTGACCTATCGGCTGAGCGCCGAGGGGCTTACGATCGATTACAAGGCCGAAACCACCGCCGACACCCTGTGCAACCTGACCAACCATGCCTACTTCAATCTGGCCGGTCAGCACAGCGGCCCCGTTACGGCACAAAAGATCCAGCTGTTTGCGGACCGCTACACCCCCACCGATGCAGGCTCGATCCCCACGGGCGAGCTGGCCGATGTGAGCGGCACCCCCATGGACCTGCGCCAGCCCACCGCCATTGGTGCGCACATTGACGAGGATTTTGCACAGCTCACATTGGCGCGCGGCTATGACCATAACTGGGCCGTAAACGGCGCAGCAGGCACACTGCGCCCTGCCGCCCGGGCTTACTGCGAGGAAACCGGCATCATGCTGGAGGCCTTCACCACGCAGCCCGGCGTGCAGTTTTATTCCGGCAATTATCTGGACGGCTGCCCGGCGGGCAAGGGCGGCGCGCCCTATGATATCCGCTGGGGCTTCTGCCTGGAAACGCAGGGCTATCCCGATTCGCCCAATAAGCCCCAGTTCCCCTCTACCGTGCTGAAGCAGGGCGAAACCTATCACCAGACCACGGTGTATAAATTCAGCGTAAAATAATGAGAAAATCCGCCCCCGTACCGAGTGTATGGGGGCGGATTTTTGCCGATCGCATAAAAATAAATTGCAAAATTGCATTCCGGTGTATGCTTTGCGGCGCAAGGGCGTTGCAGATCAATATTCAAACGCATCGCCCCAGCCCGCTTTGCGGGCTGCTTTAAAGGCGTCGCCGTCGCGCTTGCGCACAGTGAGCTCCCGGTTGGCATCCGGGCAGCACAGCGACAGGGTGATCTGCCCCTTGGCGGCTTTGGGGTGGCGCAAAATGCGGGCAGCGGCAGGCTGCACAGGCGTTTTGCTGAAGGCAAGATAGGCGTATTTTTCGTCCTCATAGGGCACATCGCCCTCTTTTAACAGCCGGTGCAGGCGGCTGCGGGCAATGCGCGCACTGAAATGGCACCAGTCATCGCCCGCAAGGCGGCAGGGGCCGGTGTGCGCACAGGGGGCGGCCAGATAAGCACCCTGGGCCAGCAGCTGCTGGCGCACCTCACGCAGCAGTGCAAAGCCCACAGGGGTGCCGGGCTCTAAAATAACCAGCAGCTGCCCGGCGGCAGCCCAGAGCCTATGCACCGTTTGCGCGCGCTGCTCGGGGGAAAACTCGTTCAGCATATAGCTGGCCAGCACCATGTCAGCCCCGGCGGGCAGGGCATCGCACAGGGCATCTCCGGCCACCCATTTGGCGCCGGGCAGCGGGGCAAAGCCAGACTGCATCAGCGCCTGGCCCAAGGTGCGCATGGCGGGCTCACGCTCAAAGCAGGTGATGCTTTTTAGCTCCAGCAAGGAGGCAGCGGCCCAGCTGGCCGCGCCGGTGCCTGCGCCCACATCCAGCAGTGTTTTGGGCAAAACCGATAAAGCAGGCAGGGTGTGCTCCAGCGCGCCGCACACCGCGCCAAAGGTGGCGGGCATACGCACAGCGGCATAGGCAAGGGCTTCATCGCCCTGCGAAAGCAGGCTTTGCCCGCGCCCGCTTTGGGTGTGATAGCGCAGAGTCAGCTGCTGCGAAAGCGCCTTCAGCTGGGCGGGGGTGTATTGCGCGGCGCGCTGCTCAATGGCCGCGCGCAGTGTGACCGGAAATTCCATAAATCAGAGATCCCTTACAGTAAAGATAAGTAGAAAAATCAGGCAGTTATTTTGTGCGCCGCAAAAAAGCGGCGATGCCCGTCAGCCCTCGTGGGCGTTTTGCAAGGCGGTGACCATTTCATCGTAGGAGTCAAAGGCCATGATCATATAGTCGTTTTCGTCCCAGTAAACATTGTAGTCGCTGCGAATGCTTTCTTTGTGCGCACCCCAAAGCTCGGAAGCAGTCATCAATAAAAACACCTTGCCCTTTGGCGGCTGCTCATGGCTGTACTTTTCCAGCCAGGAATGGGGCTCGGTCACATCCAATGTATCACCGCTTACTACGCGCACATCCAGCTGGCCGCTGGACCATTCCGTAAGAACATTGGCCTTCCAGAAAACCGCGTATCCCTCACGGTAGCCATTTTCCAAAAGCCACTCCTCGGCAGGCTTCATTTCCGGAACCGCACGGAAGGAAGCGGAGGTAAAGTAGGTATGCGTGCTGGCGATGCTGACAAAGATCATGCACAGCATAAAGGCAGCAGCACACAACAGCCTGCTGGCCGGAAGGCGGAACGAAAATTGCTGCCATGCGGCCTGCAAAAGCAGAAAGACCATAGGAATGGTTGTGAGCCACCAATAGGATAAAACGCCGCCGATGCTGTTTTCTGTGAAAGAGAAAACGGAAGCCTGCACAAGCACACTGCACAGAAAGGTTACGAGCAAAAGCTGTATGCTAAAAGAAAGAGAACGATAATTCCCGAGTAAAAAAGCGATAGAAAACAGCACAGCGGCAACAATAACAAAGAAAAACGCTCCCAGAATGCCATAGATAGATATCACATTTCCGTGCGGGAAGCCCAGAAGAGAAAGAAAACCGGCAATGCAATCCAGAAATGCGTTGAAGTCCAGTTTGCCCCAAGTCAAGCCGTTTTGGTTCATAAAATCATAGTGCGCGGCAAGGAAAACACTGTTGACAAGATATCCAAAGGCAGCGGAAGCAGCAGAAACCACTGCGCCGATCCAAAACCGAAATTCTGCACTATGTACAGACACAGGGCCGGGGCCGCTGTGGAGGGAAAAGGCCAAGGCGAGCGATGCAGCCATAAGCATAGGCAGATAAACAGCCATAAGCCCTTTGATCGTGTTAAGACCGTTGGCAAAGCTGACCAAAGCCAGCAGCAGGAGCGGCACAAGGCAAAAAGCTGTCTTTTTTTCGCTGCTGTGAACAAATTGAATTGCCAGGGCGAAGCTGAGCAGCGTCAGAATGATGTGAGGGATATAAGAGCCACTGAACAGGCAGAACCAAAAATGATCTGTGCCAAAGGGGCAGATCAGCGCGGCGGCGGCCCACACGCCGCAGCCACGAAGGCCAAGCGTGTGCCCGGCGTACAGCATACATAGAACCAAAAGCAAAAGCCATACAGCCTGCCCCAGCATGCGGGCGGCAAACCAGTTGTGGGGGAAGATCAGCAGGGTGATGCGATAGATCAGCTGTAAATAGAACACACGGATCTCACTGGAATATCCCCAATTTTTGCTGAGAAGCAAATCTTTTTCCTGATTCAACAGGTCAGCTAAAATCATTTCGCCGCTCATGTCGCTGTCAATATATCCTTCGCCGCGTACAATAAGCACACCCAGGGTGATGCAGTAGGCTAAAACCAGCCAAACCCAAGGCAGGGCAGACTAGAAATCAATTTTTTTACGAGGGTGTGTGATTTTTTGCAAAGGCGAATTCACGATGCGGCTACCTCCGATAAAATAGAACTCATTTTTTTGTGTTTTGTTCGATTGTACGATATAAGCTGTACTACAGCCCCGCACAGGATGCCCGCAAGGCTTATGATCTCTGCGGCGCGCCAGTAGAAGGGCTCGGTGAATTTCACGGTCACACTGCCGCTGAACCCGGCGGGGAGTTCCAGCTGCAGCTGGCCGTTCGCGGCCCGCACCATGGGCAGTGCCTCGCCGTTTGCATAGGCGTGATAGCCTTTATAGCCGGTGAGCGGCAGCGTGATGGGCTGAGGCTCGGCGGCAAGGTTTTGCGCGGTAAAGGCAATGCGCAAGCCGGAGCGCTGGTAATCCGTTACGGTCAGGGCATCGGCGTTATAGCGGGGGCTGGCTGCAAACCAAATCGTTTCAGGGTCCGATTCAGCGGGCAGGTATTCGCCCATGGAAATCTGCACCTTCAGGCGCGCAAAGGCAGAGTGATCGGTGCCCTGCTGCATATCGGACATTTCGCGGTAGAAGCAGGCATCCTTGGTTTCGTACACATCGTGGAACAGAAAACTGCTGGTGATCAGTGCGGCGCAGCAAAGAATGCAGCCTGCTGCGGCAAAGGCCTTTTTGTCAAAGCGGCGCAGTGCCCGCAGCCCCAAAACGGCTGCGGCCGCCAGGCAAACGCCCGTTATGGCCTGAAAACGCCAGTTGAACTGCATGGTTTGCACATAGGCACCCAGCGGAGGCAGAATGCGGGAAAGCGGATACCAAGGGAAATAGGCGGTGGCCATCCACATGGAAAGGCCGCCAAAAGCCAAGCAGAACAGCGCGCTTTTTTCGGCTTTGTCAGGCGCAAAGTGCATCAGCAGCAGCACCGGCAGGATCAGGCAGCCCGCCAGCAGCGCACCGCCCACGGTAAAGCTCATATCGCTGCCAATGCCGTCGGCCAGCACGGCGGTTGCACCACCGGCCCGGGCAAAAATATCAAAAAGCTGCAAAGGCTCGGCACTTTGCACGATCGTATGCCAAATGGAAAAGGTTTCGCTTTGCACCCGGAAGGTATCGGTGAACATATAATCCGCAAAGGGCACCAAAAACCACAGGCAGGCAAGGGTGGTGTAGATCACGATCTTCGCCAGCACCGCGAAAGTTTCTTTGCGGAACACCTTGCGAATGCACACAAGGCAGGCCAAAATCGTGAAAATGGCCGCCATGCCGCAGGTGAGAATGTGGGTAACGATCAGCCCGCTGTAGCCGATCACGCCCGGAATCCACAGCTTTTTATAGCCGGGGGCATCCGTGGGCAGGGTAAAGGCTGCCCACAGTGCATACAGGATCAGCGGCAAAAAGACCATGGCACTGTATTCACCCACAGCGGCCCGCACATATAAATTGGTAAGGCGATACAAATTCAGGCTGTACAGCGCAGCGCCCAGCAGGCCAACGGTGCGGCTTTCGGCCATTTTGCCAAAGCACCAATAGGCAGCCAGCACAGTGAAAAGATTGATCAGCACCACATAGATCTGATAGCTGGCCTGCAGCGAAAAGCCCACCAGGCGCAAAATGGCGGGAATATACAAAAGCAGATCGCCATAAAAAACGCCGTTGGCGTAGCCCTGCCCATTCACCAGCGAGGGGTAAATTTTTACGGGGAATTCATGGGCGGCAAGGCCGCTGGCAAGGCCCTCGATGCGGCTTAAGTGGAAGCTCAAATCATGCCCGCTGAACAAAAATCCGGCAAACATGGGCAGGCTCTGAAAAATTACCAGCCCGGCCAGCCCGGCCCAGATCAGCCGGGAGGCATAGCTGCTGCGGCAAATGCAGGGCAGCTTGCCGCGCAGCGCCAACAGCAACAGATCAGCCAAAACAAAGAACAAAAGCCAGCTAATGCTGGAAACCCGGGCGTATGCGTGGGTGGGGGCAAGGGTGAACTGATAGATGCTGCGGGTGCCGCCGTTGTAAGAAAACTTAAAGCTGGTGGCGGTGTTTCCGCGTGCCCACAGGGTAAAAGAGGCGTAGCCGTCAGAAGCCTCCAGCACCTGATCGTTCATGGTGATATAGTCGTTGTCCTGAAAAACCTTGGCACCCTCCAGGCTGGATTCATAGGTCACCGTGGCGGTGTAGCTGCCTTTTTTCAAATCAAGCAGCGGGGTTTCGGCAAAGGGGCCGTAATCCTCATTGTCCTGCATGGAAATGCTTTCGCCGGAGATCACGGCGTTTTGAGAAAGGGCGTTTAACTCGCTGCCCGCAAGCACAATGGGCTGCTGCACGCGCATGGCGAGCGCAAAATGCGCCAGCAAAAAGGCCAGCTGCGCAAACAGCAGCACACAGAACAGGCGGTTTTGCAAACAAAAACGGCGGATCTTTTTGGAAAATGACATAACAAAACACTCCGGTGAAATTTTAGTGCATTACCGCATAATGCGAAGCAGGCAGGGCTGGGGCTTTGCGGCAATGCTTTACGATAAAATCCATGGCATATTTATTTAAGGCACCACCGCACAATTCCCGCCTTACGGCTTAAGCACCGCTCCGGCGGCTGCGGCACGGCATCTGCGTTGCCAAAATGCTCGCCAATACACAAAGTATTGCCTGCGCTTTTGGCTTAGCATCTGCCGCACCTCGCGCGCCGTATCGGCACTTAGAATTATGCGGTATTGCCTTAAGTATATAAAAACCTCTATATAAAGTCAATAAAACAGCAGACAAAAAGCTCTTTTTGCCGCGGTTGGCGGACGGAAAGCAAAAAAACCACGGGCGGTGCCAGGGAAAAGAGCAGAATATAAGCAAAAATTATAGAAAACATGAATGATCCAAATTGTAAATGCACAAATTTACGAATCGTTCACAATTCTTACAAAAGTGGCCAAAATCGGGGAAAATGGCCTTTTTCCGAAAAAAATGAGATGGAAATATCTTTCGAAAACCGTATACTGGGAAACAGAACAAATGCGGTGAGCCGCATGGAGTAAGGCACGAGTAAAATCTGCTAAAAAGAGAAGGAGCTGAGGATGTTTTGAAAAAGTTTCTGAAATGGCTCGACGAAGACTTTGAAGAATGTGTTATGATGATCCTGCTGGTGTTGATCGCAGTGGTCATGATGCTTCAGATCATTTGCCGAACCGCCGGTATGTCGCTTACATGGCCCGAGGAGTTCAGCCGCATCTGTTATATATGGACAGGCTTTATTTCCATTGGCTATTGCATTCGCCGTGAGAAAATGCTCAAGGTGGACATTCTGGTGAACATGATGCCCAAGAAGATCCAGATCGCACTGGACTTTATTGGCCGCGTGATCTGCCTGCTGTTCTTTGCCTATCTGACAAAGGGCTCTTACGGCACGCTGCAGCTGATCACCAGAAGCGGCGTGAAAACCAGTGCTTTGATGTGGCCCATGGCTGTAATGTATCTGCCGGTCACGCTGGGTGCAGCCATCGCAGTGGTTCGCCAGCTGCAGGATCTGTACCGCTTTATCAAAAAGAACTTTATCAAAAAGGAGGCTGCTGAATAATGTTAGGTCTTGTATTTGCCTGTTTCGGCGTGGCCTTATTCTTGTCGCTTCCTGTGGCGCTGGGCATGGGCCTTGCCACCATTCTGCCCAGCCTGGTGCACCCCGGCTTTCAGGGCAACGTCAACTATGTGGTGCAGGGCATGGTTTCCGGCCTGAACTCCACCCCCACTCTGGCCATTCCCTTGTTTATGCTGTCCGGCGCACTCATGACCCGCGGCGGCATTTCCAAAAAGCTGTTTGACATTTTCTCCTGCATTGTGGGCAAGCGCACGGCCGGCATTCCCATTGCCGTGGTGATCACCTGCCTGTTCTACGGCGCTATTTCCGGCTCCGGCCCTGCCACCACCGCCGCTGTAGGCGCTATGTGCATTCCCATTCTGGTGGGCCTTGGCTATGACCCCGTGTTCTCTGCCGCTGTGGTGGCAACCGCCGGCGGCCTGGGCGTGATCATTCCCCCCAGCATTCCCTTTATTATGTACGGCCTGTTCACCGGTGTTTCGGTGGGCGCCATGTTCACCGCAGGCATCGTGCCCGGCTGCCTGATCGCCTTTATCCTGTGCGCCTACTGCTGGTATTACTGCAAGCGCCACGGCGAGGATAAAGAAAAGATCGCCGCCAACTATCATGCCCTGCAGGAGCGCGGCTTTTTCAATGTGTTCAAGGATGGCTTCTGGGCCATTCTGACCCCCGTGATCATTCTGGGCGGCATTTACGGCGGTTTCGTTACCCCCACCGAGGCCGCGGATATCTCGGTGTTCTATGCGCTCATCGTTTGCCTGTTCCTGTATAAAACCATCAAGTTCAAGGATGTTGGCCTGCTGTGCAAGGATGCCATTGCTTCCTACGGCCCCATCTGCTTTATGCTGGCTCTGGGCACTGGCTTCAGCCGCATTCTCACCCTGCTCAAGGCTTCGGATTATGTAAAGGCTCTGTTCACCATGGGCGGCTTTAACCGCTTCACCTTCTTCCTGGTGCTGAATATCTGCCTGCTGATTCTGGGCATGTTCATGGATGTGGGCGCTGCCGTGGTGATCTTCAGCCCCATTCTGCTGCCGGTTGCCGCCGGCTTCGGTATCAGCGGCATTCAGTTGGGCATTGTTATGGTCACCAACCTGGCCATCGGCTTTGTAACCCCGCCCTTCGGCATGAACCTGTTTGTGGCTGCTCCGCTGGCAAACACCAATGTGGCAACCCTGGGCAGAAAAGCCCTGCCGTTTATCGTGTGCTTTATCTTTGCACTGGCGCTGATCACCTATGTGCCGTGGTTCAGCCTGTGCCTGGTAAGCTGATCGCAAGTTTATATTTGCTGCAGGCCAAGCGGTTTGGCCTGCAGCACGGAACTGATAAAATTTAGGAGGATACGAACATGAAAAAAATCATTGCAACGGCTCTGGCCGCAAGCATGGCCGCCTCTCTGGCAGCCTGCGGCGGCTCCACCGCATCCGGTGCAGCACCCGCTGCCTCCGCAGCAGGCTCTGCTGCTGTGGCCGCCCCCGGCTTTGAAGCCACCGAAACCAAATACCCCTTCGCTTACCCTGTTTCCGAGGATTTTGAAAATGTGAAGATCGACTGCTCGGCTGACAGTGAGCTGGAGCTGAGCCTGGGCTGCTCGGGCACCATCAGCGGCACGGTGAATGGCGATGCCGTTGCCTTTGCACAGAGCGTGACCGAAAAGGCCACCGACGGCAAGGTGAAGATCACCCTGTACGAGGGCGGCACCCTGGGCTCGGATACCGAAATGATGAGCGGCATGCAGATGGGCAGCGTGGATATGTTTACCGGCGCACCCTCCGGCCAGGTGACCATGATCCCCAATCTGGCTGTGCTGGATATCGGCGGCGCTTACAGCAGCATTGAAAACTGCAACACCAATCTGGCCAACTTTGTGGATCTGATCCAGCCCGATTATAACAATCAGGGCCTGCAGATCATGGATTGCTTTGCTACCGACTGGCGCTTGCTCACCTCCAACAAGGAGTACAAGAGCCTGGCCGACCTGAAGGGCTCTACCGTGCGTGTGCAGGAAAACCCCTACCACATTGCATTCTGGAGCGCTCTGGGCGCAAACCCCACCCCGCTGGCCTTCGGCGAAGTGTATCTGAGCCTGCAGCAGGGTATGCTGGATGCACAGGAAAACCCCTATGGCTCCATCATTGGCGCCAAGCTGTACGAGGTGCAGAAGTACCTGTACGAGTCTGACCACATTCCCTTTATCTCCACCACCGTTGTTTCCAAGGCAAAAATGGATTCTCTGAGTGCTTCTCAGAAGCAGGCTGTTTATGAGTTCTGCTACGCCATGGAGTACTATATGCTCGAGAACGCTGGGGCTGCGATCGAAGACGAGAACAAGACCTGCGTGGACGGCGGTATGACCTATATTGCTGAAATGCCTGCCGACATTGTGGCACAGTATCCCGCCGCCGCACAGGCTGCGATCAACGCCATGAAGGGCGCTGTGAACGAGCAGTTCCTGAGCGACTATGTGGCGGCCATCAACACCGTGGAGGGCACCAGCCTGACCGCTTGATCCGCCTATCTATCATAACGGTTCAGTGACCAAGAGCCCGGAAGAAGCTTCTTCCGGGTTCTTATATAAGAGCATTCCGGCTGCAGGAGGCCGGAGGGCTGCACCAGAAAATCAAACCGGAAGGAATTTGCATTATGCTTCGTGAAACAAAAGTAGAAAATGGCCGCGTAAAGGGCGTTGCCTGCGGCTGGCCCAGCATCACTGCCTATTACGGCATTCCCTATGCAGCGCCTCCGGTGGGGCCGCTGCGCTGGCACGAGCCCATGCCCGCCGCCGACTGGCAGGGCGTGCGGGACTGTGCCCGCCCCAGTGCCCGCTGCCCGCAGCTGGGGGTGCAGCCCGGCGGCTTTTATGAGCGGGAGTTTTACCCTGTGGCCGAGCCCATGAGCGAGGACTGCCTGTATTTGAATGTGTGGACTCCCGCCCAGTCGGCCCAGGAAAAGCTGCCGGTGATCTTTTGGGTACACGGCGGCGCGTTTATGACGGGCTATGGCCATTCGGCACATTTTGACGGAGAACATTTTGCCCGCCAGGGCGTGATCCTTGTCACCATCAACTACCGGCTGAATGTGTTTGGCTGGATGGTGGATCAAGAGCTCAGCGCCGAAAGCGAACACGGTGTTTCGGGCAACTACGGCTTGCTGGACCAGATTTATGCCCTCAAGTGGGTGCGCCGCAATATTTCCAGCTTTGGCGGCGACCCGGAGCGCATCACTCTGGCAGGGCAAAGTGCCGGTGCTGCCTGTGTGCAGGCGCTGTGCAGCAGCCCGCTGTGCCGCGGCGATTTTGCGGGCGCGATCTTCCAAAGCGGCGGCGGCATCAATGCCCTGCCGGATATGGATTACCCTCTGCTGGCCGAGGTGGAGGAAAAAATGGACATCACCGAAAGCCTTGGGGTGCAAAACATTGCCCAGGCCCGGGAATTGCCTGCCGAGGAGCTGCTGGCGCGCTGGCTGAAAACCATGCCCACCACGAAAATCTGGCGCACGCCGGTGATCGATGGTTATGTGCTGCCCAAAAAGAGTGCCCAGATCGTGTATGACGATGAAACCGCCCACGTGCCGTATCTCATCGGATTTACAGCCAAGGAGGGCGTTGTGACCACCCCCACGCCGGAAAGCTATGTGCAGTGGGCCAAGCAGGCGTTTGGCGAGCAGGCCGAGGAATTCCTCAAGATCGCCGCACCCACGCCGGAGAATTTTGACGAGATCAAAAACAGTCTGTTTACCCAGTGCCTGCAGGCGGGCACAGCCGCATGGGCGCTCACGCTGGAAAAGCAGGGCCGGGGCCCGGTGTATGTGTACGAGCTGACGCGTGATCTGCCCGGTGACGATAAAGGCCCCTTCCATGCAGCGGATCTGTGGTATGTATTTAAAACCTTTATGCGCGCGTGGCGCCCGTGGACGGGCCGCGATTTTGAACTGGCCCGCGATATGAACACCTATTGGGCCAATTTTGCCAAGAATCTGGACCCCAACGGCAAGGGCCTGCCCCAGTGGACGCCCTACACCGCCCAAAGGCCCGAAGCCATGGTGTTCGGCAACGAAAAAACCGAAATGCAGCGCCTGCCCGAGGATGCATGCACAGCATTCCGGAAACAGTATCTGCTGAAGCACTGAAAAAACGCCATTCCCTCCTAACCATATACCATGCGGCCCGGCCCCGAAGCGCTTTGTGCGCTTCGGGGCCGGGTGTTTGTTTTTGGTGAAAAACGCTGGAAAAGCGGGGCGAAATTCGCTATAATAAGGGGGAGTTATTTTGCGGGCACAGCACTGCTCAAGGCACTTATTATGGGCCGAAAAGGTGCGGCTGCGGGAAAAGCAAAGGCCCCGCGGAACAAAGGGAAAAGGAAAACGGACGCATGGAAGGTAAGGAAAAAAAGAATTTCAAAACCAGAGTGATGGAACTGGTGGGCGGCAGTGTGTATTGGCGCATATTTATTGCCATGGCGGCATTTTTTGCGCTGCTGGCCGTGGGGCTGGTGTTTTGGATCAGCGGCGTGCTGGGCCAGAACCAGCGCATGCAGCTGAACACCGGCAGCCTGCACCGCATGGAAACCATTTCGCTGCTGGTGGATCAGTCGCTGGAGAATACGGCCCAAAGCATGAGCCAGCTGATGTGGAATAATGAAATGATCCGCTATATGGTGGCCCCTGTGGATCAATTTGACGAAACCGGCAGCCGGGACTACCGCATCATCAAGCTGCTGCAGTCGGCCTGCGATCAAAACGATCTGGTGAAGCGCGTGGTGTTTTACTCGCCGCTGTCGGGGCAGATGTATTGCAGCGATGCGTATTCCGTGCGCAGCGCCCACAACACCAGCGAATGGTTTTTGCTGAACAAAGAAGCCGACAGCCCCGGGGTACACACCTTTTTGAAAAATGCCCAGCAGCACACCGAAACGCTGCTGTACACCCGCACGGGTGACATATGCCTGATCCAAAAGCTGAACATCGGCAATCACATTGGCACACTTTTGTTTGAGATCGACCGCAGCGGTCTGGCAGCCCTGATGGAAAACGCCGGAAAACAGATGACGGTGTATCCCTACGACGGCTTTGGCGCGCCGCTGTTTCGCGACAGCATGGACTACGGCAGCCTGACCGGCATTTCGGAAACCGGCGCCTATCTGAGCGAGGAAAATCTGCAGCAAAAGGGTGCCGCCTGCACACGGGGCTATTACTATTACCAGTCGCCCCAAAGCGGGCTGCAATATCTGGCCGCCGTGCAGGCAGGCAACACCAAAATGGGCGCGGGCATTATTTTTGGCACCTATGTGCCGCTGCTGCTGATCCTGTGCCTGCTGAGTATTCTGTTTACGGCTGCGATCCGTGAGATCGTGTATCAGCCCATTAACCGGTTGATGGCCCTTGTGGGCGGAAAAAACGAAAACCACCGCGAAAATGAATTCAATTATCTGGAAGCTGCCTACTCGGATATTCAGGGCAAGCAGGAATATCTGGCAGGCGTTTTGAACAAGATCGCACCGGATATGCTGGAAATGCTGCTGCGGCACATTGTGTTTGGCCGCCAGCAAAATATGGAAGAAGTGTGCGGCGCGTTGGAAATGATCGATTCACCCATTCCCACGCAGGCCAATTTTGTAACGGCGGTCTGCTCGCTGGTGCCCCGCCAAAACGAAACCATCAGCGCAAAAACATGGGGGCTTTATTATGTTTCACTGCAGCAGGCGGTGACTTCGCTGGGCAGCGAAAAGCGCCGGGTGATGGGCCTGCGGGTGAACGAAAGCACTCTGGCGCTGGCCATCTGCATGGAGGCCTCGCTTTCCGAGGTGGAGGTGAAGCAGGAGCTGAACAGCCTGAGCGCCCAGCTGCAGGAAATGACTCGCCAGCTGCCGTATTCGGTGCTGCTGGAAAGCGGGCGCGTTTACCGGAATATTCTGGGGCTGCGCGATTCGTTTGAGGAAGCCAGAGAGAGGCTTCGCTATCAGCAGTATCTGCAGCAGGATCAAACCGAAAGCCCCCGCGAACCGGAGGCCGCCACGACCGATGCAGGAAAAACGCTGGAATTCGGGCGCTTTTATTGCCGTGAGCAGGTGAAGCTGCTGGTGCAGCTGGCGGCAACAGGAAAAAACGAAAAGGCCGATTCGGAGCTGACACAGCTGATAGAAGCCCTGTGCCGCCGCAGCGAAACCATTGCCGCAGCCGCCGACAGCGCAGCCATGCTGCTGGATGAGCTGCTGGAAAAGCTGATCAGCTATCCCCTGAGCGAGGAAGAACAGAAAAAAATGGCCTGCTACTCCACGGAAAATGCGCTGCGCAGCTGTGAAAGCCTGGAACAGCTGCAGGAATATGTGCTGGGGCGCAGTCGTGAGCTGCTGTGCATGATCGGCGCGTATGCCCGCAAGAGCCGCTATAAATATGTGAGCCAGGCCAAGGAATACATTCATGCCAACTACACCAACAGCAGCCTTTCGCTGAACGATGTGGCCGAGCATACCGGCATCAGCGCCAGCTATCTGAGCGAGCTGTTCAACGAGATCGCGGGAGAAAAATTCTCGGTGTATCTTGCTAAATACCGTGTGGAAAAGGCACAGCAGCTGCAAAGCGTTACCAATCTTACCGTGAAGGAGATCGGCTTCCAGTGCGGCTTTAACTCGAG
>ERZ1034984.164-NODE-164-length-72632-cov-12.453160_pt1 | contig 72632 bp, 62 predicted proteins | sample MGYA00520589_ERZ1034984 | MGnify/ENA primary metagenome ERZ1034984 (study PRJEB33766, sample SAMN09781790) | gut metagenome | biome: gut microbiome | host: Homo sapiens | place: Madagascar | study: EMG produced TPA metagenomics assembly of the PRJNA485056 data...
CTGCCAAGGCTGTGGCGCAGTTTTATTTTTATTAAAAAAGCAGTGGAATTACTTTTCATAATCCGTTATTGTTAAGTTACCACACGAAACAACTGAACTAAGAAAGCTCCACTGCCTATGATAAGAATAACATTTTCCACTGGAACTTTAGATTCTTTGAGAAAAGGGCGATCTTTGAATTTAAGTACAATTGAAACAATCTGCAAAATGTTAAATGTATTCAGCATCACTGAAATTGTGGAATATATTCCAGAAGACTTGACAAAATAAGCTGGCTGATTTCAAATATCTCCCACTGTATTTTCTCAATTACTTATATCAGCCCTGCTCTCCTCAACCTTTCTTTAAATTCTGTTCTTCCGGCATTTCAAAATTTTTCCAATCATCCGGAAACTTGTCAAGCCTTAACAAAATTTGAATCTGCATACCTTTAAGTTTCATTCCCATCAATCTTAATTTGTCTTTTTGCATTTTTCACCTTCTCCCATTCCTTTATAAATATTATAGAGTTTATAACTCTAAAATTCAATAGTGTTTATTCCTCTAGGATAAAATAATAAAAAGTCCCGGAGGAAAATATTATGGATTACTTAAACAGGATCCGCAGTTTACGCGAAGATAATGATTACTCTCAGGAAGATATTGCCAGTTATCTTCATATTGGTCAGCGTACTTACTCTGATTACGAGCGAGGAAAAACACGCATCCCTTTGGATTCTATGATAATGCTTGCAGAATTTTATAATGTAGATATGAATTACATCTGCTGCCTGACCGATCAGAAAAACAAATTCCCAGAAAAATAAGCGTACCGACATGATATTCCACTGTCAGTACGCTTTATTTGTTTCCAAATTAACTATAAACAGATGAACCAGTCTCCTCCTTTCTTGGCTTTGGTCACTTTAATGGTCATTCTCCAAAAGCACCTTCAAAAAAACATTATAATTATTCATTATTAATTTCAGTTGTTGGGTTCAAGTCCCATCTCCTGCATTCTTTTTTTATCTTAAAACAAAAAGCGTAAAATAAAGGATATGCTCTGATATAACAGATACCCGGTCTGGTAACAGCTTCGGAATTTGGAAACACTATGGCTATTCGCAGTCTGTGTTACCATAAATTCCTCCAGAGGTTACCGGATCGGGTATCTTTATATTCAGAGCTTTTCTTTAGTTTTACATGTGGGAGCCGCTCACACTCCGCGCTATCCCGTATAAAGTCCGGTGCGGGATATCTGGAAACTTCAGAAAAATTCCCGGCAGGTATTATCTGGTGTCGGCTCGCTTGAGGAACTTCGCGAAGGTATCTGGTTGTACAGGTTTTTGCGTTGATGCAGAAAATGCTGCTGTCTGAGCGCCAGCGAGTTCTGCATTTTCTGTATCGCCTTTAGCAAAATTCTGTACACCATGATATCTTAGAAGTTCCGATTTGAGCCAGTATCAGATGATACCTGCCGGGAATTTCCTTCTGATTTTCTTATTATATCCCCACACCGGGAATCCTTTATCAGTCTCTTCCTCTCACGCTCCTGCTATAAATGCCCGTATACTGAACGGCACATCTCTGTACTCCGGCCAGATCACGTTGAAGAACACAAACAGCGCCAGCACCATCAGTGCCACGCAGATGACCGCATATACACCTTTTCGTACTTTTTCATTCTTAACCGTCACATCAAAGAGGTTTCCATATCCCATCACCATAAAATAAGTCATCGGGATCAACATCGGCAAACTGTAACGTCCCTGCGGCTGATAATCAGATGCATAAGAATAATATGCATTCAAAATATTCGGGATGATCATCGCGATCAACATGAACCAGTTGAACATCCCCTTCACACTCCACTGCTTCTTTACACGAAGCGCAAATGTTTTTACCGGATGCAGGAAAATCAGCAAAAATCCAGCCTTAATAAAGTCCATATAATTGTTGATCAGCCACTTCGGCATGAACACATCCATATTTCCGAATCTTCCCACGAAGCTTTCACTGACAAGTTCCACCCACGAAAATCCCTCAGATTTCGGGAAACCCTGATTCAGCATATCCCAGAAGGTGTAACCTGCCATCTGCGGAGTCTGTTTCTGAGATGGTTTGTAAGCCGGTTTTGCATACTTCTCTGCACAAATAGAAGACGCATTCATACCAAGGAAATCCCCGTCATAGAGGATGGCATTTCGGATAAACCACCATGCTGCCAGAATCAGAACAATTACGCAGACAAGAAGACCTTTTTTTGCAAAACCTGCGTAGCTGCCGTTCTTCTTTGCCTCCATAAACAACGTAATCCCAAAGAAGAAAATACTGCACAAAATAAATCCATATGCATTGTAATAAGACAGTGCACATACTGCCACACCAACCGCAAGAATGATGCAGTTCTTATATGTCCAGCCTTCCGTGAGATATCGCACCCACGCATAAACGATCACTGCCGTAGAAAATACCGCCAGCGCATCACAGTTGACATAAGTAAATACAAACAATGACCCCGGAAGCAAACCGACAAATGCAGCAAAAATCCAGGCTTTTCTGCGGTCAAACAGACGCTTGCCCATATCCAGTGCCAGCCACACTGTACCAAGCCCCAGAAGAATGTTGACAAAACGTGCTGCCATGAGAAGTGCAAACGGTGCTGTCGTTATGAAACTTACCAGTTTCATAAACACGGCCGCAATCATATAGTCCAGAATCGGAGAAAATGCATATGAAATTCCCCATACAATATTTCGAACCGCAGGATCATCTCCGACCGGAAGACTTCCATGCTGATAGATATAATAGGCAATCTGATATCGCATCGGCTCATCCGGTCCGGCGCCGTTTGGCTGAACTCTCGCCCACATCAGATAAAACACCAGAAGAAACAGGAAAAACAGAATTTCTACTACCGTTTCCGTACTGACTTTTTTACGTTTCAATACTCTTTCCTCCACTGCACTCAAAATTCAAACTGATGGATCTTTTCTGCAATATAATCCACATTGTCCATAGAAAGATCATAAAACATCGGAAGTCTCAGAAGACGTTCGCTCTCCTTCGTCGTATATACATCTTCACCACAGAATCTTCCAAACTTTTCTCCCGCCGGAGAACTGTGGAGTGGAACATAATGAAATGCCGGAGCGATTCCGTTTTCACGAAGATATGCGATCAGTCTGGTACGGGTAGTCAGATCTTTCACCTTAATATAGTACATATGTGCATTATGCGCACAGCCATCCGGAACAAAAGGACGGTCAAGTTTACCCTGTGCTTCCAGATCTGCCAGTCTCTCATGATAACCGTCATAAACCTGATGACGTTTCCGGTTGATCTTGTCACATTCTTCCAGCTGCGCATACAGATATGCCGCATTCATCTCACTTGGAAGATAAGAAGAACCATAATCGATCCAGCGATATTTATCTACCTGTCCACGGAAGAATTTACTTCTGTCCGTGCCCTTTTCCCTGAGAACTTCTGCTTTTTCCTGATATTCATTTTTCTGGAAAACAAGCGCACCGCCTTCACCCATCGTAAAGTTTTTGGTTTCGTGGAAACTGTAACAGCCGAAATCGCCGATCGTTCCCAGAGCTTTTCCATGATAGTAGGCATCTACACCCTGTGCAGCATCTTCCACAACTTTCAGATTATATTTCTGTGCAATTTCCATAATCCTGTTCATCTCACATGCAACACCGGCATAGTGAACCGGAACGATTGCCCTTGTTTTGTCAGTGATTGCCTGTTCAATAAGATTTTCGTCAATATTCATCGTATCTGGTCTGATATCTACAAATACGATTTTTGCACCACGGAGCACAAAGGCATCAGCCGTCGAAACAAAAGTATAAGACGGCATGATCACTTCGTCTCCCGGTTGGATATCGCTTAAAAACGCCGCCATTTCCAACGCATGTGTACAGGATGTCGTCAGAAACACCTGATTGACCTCAAAACGTTTCTTCATCCATTCGGAACACAGCTTTGTGTATTTGCCATCACCGCAGAGCATTCCCTGCGCAACCGCATCCTGAATATAATTTAATTCTTTTCCGACAAGTGCCGGTCTGTTAAAATCGATCATCTGTCTCCTCTACTCTTCTGTTATAAAATAATCCGGTATCTGGTTTCGATATGTAATTTCCTGTCCGTCCGGATCAGTCATACTCATCTCGTCAAAGAAATATCCGGTAATCTCATCCAGCTTTTCTCTGCTCTCTGCTCCTATATAATATAGTGCAAGATATGGATTAGGTCCATATTCCACCACAGCCTCACCCGTCTTATAAAAGATCCACGGTTTGGCCACAGCTTCATTTCCGGCAAGTTCATATGCCTTTGTCTGATCAGCAATCTTGCGAAGTTTTCCATGGAAATATACAACTGCCCCATGATGCAGCGGATGAAAAACGTCATGTCCGGCGAACATCTCTGATATTTTTTCCTTCTGATATACACCGGCCAGCAGGAGTTCTTCTATATTAAAGCCATAGACCATATCGGTCAGTTCATGTTCATATCCAAAAAATCTTGCTGCGATCTCGCAGACCTGAATACCTTTACCCGGCTTCCAGAAAAACTGCATTGAAAGCGGTCCGTCCATCTGACCCGTGTGTGCGATATAAGACTGAAGCAAATCCCTCGCAGGCTCATAAACATACGAAAAAAGCCGGGACGGATAAGCATTTCGCGTACTGATTGGAAGCATATCTGCCTCCGGCTGTGTCTTCTCTCTGTCCGCAATGCTGATCACATTCACTTTGCCATCATCGACCCAGGTCATCATATTAAACTCAAATCCATCATTGTACTCTTCTACAAGCACCTCTTCCAGATCTGTAAATTCTGCGGTTCGCGTAACCTGCTCAGCCAGCTCCCTCTCATCATAAATAATATAGATTCCTCTGGAACCATATTTATCCATCGGCTTACTGATCAGAGGATACGACAGATTCTGAACCAGTTGTTTTATTTTATCTGGTTCGCCGGACAGACTTACCGGTATTTTTACATAACCAGGTGTCGGAAGTCCAAGCTCCGAGAGTGTCTGACGGCACACGGATTTGTCACGATACCACGGAAGCTGCTCCGGTTTCAGATAGCACGGAAGATCTGCTTTCGCCGCAATTTTGACCATGCATTCCATCAAAAGGTCAGAAAACGAAGTGATGATCCCGTCAATCTTTTCTTTCTTACAGAGTTCTGCGATCGCATCTGTATCTGTCACCGGTAAAACATACGAAGCATCGGCATATGCCCGCGCCTCTCCATTCGGATAGCCGTCACAGACGATCGTATAATATCCTTTTTGTTTTGCTTTCTGTACGAGCTGTACAAATTCCCCAAGCGTTCCCAGAATCAATAATCTGTGGTTCATTCTGCGGATGCCTCCCATTCTCTGATCCTTGCTGCCATGTATCTCATCTCCTCTTCACCATATCGCTGATCGCACGGCAGAGGAAGTATATTTGCTGCCCACTGGTATTCCAGCGAATCTTCACTGCACTGTTCAAACATGTTTTTCCAGTAAGTCGGCACAAAAATTTTGTGTCCCGCCAGCCATCTGCGAAGCTCCATCCCATTCTCATGATAATATGGATATGCAAACGGACCTTCCGGAATCACACGGTTAAATACAGTCTCTGACGGGAGCAGTTCTGAAAGAAGTGCATAATTCTCTTCTCGCTGCTTTTTGCCCTTCTCATAATCAATTGCTCTGAGAAAGTTGCACGTCAACCGTGACATCTTCCGGATCTCCATGCCCTCATAACCGGCTGCATTGTCAAGCATTGCCTGGTAATATTTCCCGGCATTTTCTTCGTAACGTCCCAGAATGTGGCTCATACGCGCACCGGATCTGTCCTCCGGCTTTTCCCCGGATAAAACAACATCTGAAGATACGTATGCCCCATCACTGACGCCCCAGAATTTCCGACAAGAATACAGGGTATCCACTCCCTTAAGCGGTTTCTGAAAAAACGCATGTGTATGATCCACGATCACGTTGCCATAAACCTTCTGACAGTACAGGATTTTTTCGTCTGTAAGCTGACCATAATAACTGACCAGATAGAGGCATTCCTCTGCCGGAAGTTTCCGTTCTTCCAGAAGAATGTTTAAATCTGCATCAAGATGGTAGAATTCCACCTCAATATCATGCTCCACACAGATATCAATGACGGACCGGCAAAGAAACACCGGAAGATATATCTTCTTATACTGGCGCGTCTCAAGAAGCCACAATAATGCAGTCCTTCCGAGATTCACTTTATACAGGTTCGGATAGTACTCCTCTCCCGCCATTTCCTCCAGCTCAAAATAACCGCCAATTTCTTTTTTCATCAGTCTGTGTCCTCCCTACGGATCACGTAGTGAGGCATCTTTTTCGCCTCATTCAAAATATTCATCAGATAAATCCCCATAATACCGATCGATAACAGGATCAGCCCGAAGAAAGCGAGCATCACCAGCATTAAAGATGTCCAGCCTTCGACCGAAATTCCAAATGCAAAATAACGGACCAAAAAATAAACTGCCATCACCATGCTTACCAGAAAACTTACAATTCCGATATTTCGAACCATAAGAAGCGGAAATGCGGTATGTGCGGTAATATCATAGATCAGATCCTTCAGAAGTCTCTTGAAGGAGTAGCCGCTCTTTCCGTAAGCTCTGGCGGCATGCTGTACCGGCACATTGATAATACGGTTCGAGGTCAGCACCAGAAGGTTGCCGATCTGCGGCAGATATGTATTCGTCTTTACCATTGCATCTACAAGGAAGCGACGGATCAGACGGTAACTGGTGATCTGAAGATTCGGGTCTTTGCCGAGCATCCTGGAAGTCGCCCACACAGAAAACTTCGTGCCAAGTCGGCGGATAAAACCATGTTTCCTGCCTTCATAGCTTGCAATGATCGCGTCCACGTCATCACGCTCTCTCATCACCTTGACCATCTTCGGCAGCTCCTCTGGCTGATGCTGCAGATCATCGTCCATTGTTACGACAAAATCTCCGCGAACATGCGCAAAACCGCACAAAAGCGCCGGATGCTGCCCAAAGTTTCTTGCCATCTGTATAATTCTGACTCTCTGATCTTTGTTTCGAAGCTCTGTCATTACTTCGAATGAACGGTCTTTCGATCCGTCATCGACAAGAATCAGCTCAAAATCTTCTTTTATAACCTCCCGGAAAACCTTTTCCAGTCGGCGGTAAAGTTCCTCAAGTGTGTGTTCTGAATTGTACACAGGAACCACAACGGAATACAAACTCATATGTTTTCCTCGCTCTTTCTAATTTTAGCATTCATTTTTATCATATCATTTTCGATATGTCTTGTAAAGCAATCAAAAAATTCCTGTCAATTCCTATTTTAAATCCCCGGTATTTGTTGTACAATGTCAGAAAACCATTTATATTTTTCGGAGGAACCATGAAAAATTTCCGTAATTATCTACAGCTTCATTTAAATATCCTGCTGTTTTCGCTGACAAGCGTTTTTTCGAAGCTTGCATCGATCCAGTATAACCGAAACGGGCTGCATGCACCGCTTCTCTATGTATTTCTGTTGCTTATGATTGCCAACTGCGGCATCTATGCGATTGCCTGGCAGCAGGTCATCAAGAAATTTTCTCTGTCAACTGCCTATGCCAACAAAAGCATCTACCTTCTGTGGTCGCAGATCTGGGCAGTGATCATCTTTCACGAACAGCTTTCCCCACAGAACATTCTGGGAATCCTGATCGTATTATTTGGAGTATGGACGGTGCAGCGTTATGAATAAAACATTTCTTCTTATTATGCTGGGAGGAACTTTTTTTTCTGCGATTTCCCAGATTCTTTTAAAGCAGAGTGCAAACATCAAATACAGTAATCCCCTCAGAGAGTATCTGAACTGGCGTGTCATCCTCGCTTATTTTCTTTTTTTTGGTATTCTTCTTCTGAATACCTGGTGCTACACAAAAGTCGATATGCGCTACGGACCGGTCATTGATACCGCCGCCTATGTATTCGTCCTGCTGCTCTCAAAGGTGATTCTGAAAGAAAAGATCACACGAGGCAAATTTATCGGCAATCTGATCATCATTGCCGGAATCATTGTTTATACACTGTAATTAATCTACCGGTTACATAAACGCAAAATTTCCTGTGGATAAAACGGACAGATGAGAATTTTTTCCCATCTGTCCGTTTTTATCTGCGCATTTATACCTTGCGGTCAGCTCTGTTTATTCTTCTGTTTTTACTTCTTCGGTGATTTCTTCTGCAGCTTCGTCCGCTTTTTCCTCCGGTTCAACTCCTGCCACTTCTTCTCCAGCTTCGTCTGCTGTCGGTTCTTCGGTAGCCTCTGCAATATCTGCCGCCTCTGTTTCGGCCTCTGTCTCTGCCGCTTCTTCTGCGGACTCTTCCGACTTTTTTTCTTCCTCTACCTCCTCGGCAGTACCATCGATTGTATCCCCGGCATCTTCTTCCTCTTCCTGTGTCGGACACGCTGCACCACAGAATTTACAGAATGCAGCATTCTTCTCAACTTCTTTACCGCAGGATGGGCAGATTCGTCTGGTTCTGATCTTCAACTCGTTGATATCTGTACGTAACTGTTCAATCTGTTCCATACGCTGATCGATCTGCTCGCAGAGTGCTTTCTGAGCATCGTCTACCCGCACTTCTTCTTTGTAACGCTGATACACGATTTTTCCAAGATCTGCCATAATTTTATCAATCTGACGTTCTTCTGCGGATATTTTATTCTTAAGACGCTGTGTTTCATAAACATCTTCCGCACGTCCGCTTAATTCTTTTGCAGTTTTTGAAAGTGCCTGTCCGAGATTACCAAAAAAATCCTTTGCCATAATACATTCCCTCTCTTTCTTAGTCTATGTGAAATCTATGTTGCAAAATTACTGCCCACTTTCAAGAAGCGGTACTTCCTGCCCGCGAAGCAGAATCTTCGGTCCGCCGTTTCCCTCAATATAACCTCTGGTGATCACTACCTCTCCAATATTGTCATCCTTCGGAATCTCATACATGATATCCAGCATGTATTCCTCAAGGATTGCACGAAGAGCTCTTGCTCCGGTGTGTTTCTCCATTGCTTTCGCTGCAATTGCATGAAGGGCATCCTCCTCAAATTCCAGCTTGACTTCGTCCAGTGCCAGAAGCTTTTGATACTGCTTAAGGATCGCATTTCTTGGCTCACGCAGGATCTGTACCATCATATCTTCTGTAAGACCATTCATTGTAAATATAATCGGAAGTCGTCCGATAAATTCCGGAATCATGCCGAAATTTCGAAGATCATCCACAGTAACCTTCTCAAGAAGATTCGGATCATCGTCATACTTATCCTTCAGATCTGCATAAAATCCGATGGATGCCTGCTTATTCAGACGCTCCTTTATGATATTCTCAAGATCCGGGAAAGCACCTCCGCAGATGAACAAAATATTTCTTGTATTCACGGTTGTCAGCGGAACCATTGCATTTTTGCTGTTGGCTCCGACCGGTACCTCAACATCGCTGCCCTCGAGAAGCTTCAGCATTCCCTGCTGTACTGCCTCACCACTGACATCTCTCTGATTCGTGTTTTTCTTCTTCGCGATCTTGTCGATCTCATCAATAAAAATAATTCCATGCTCAGCCTTCTCAACATCATTATCAGCTGCCGCAAGAAGCTTCGAAACAACGCTCTCGATATCATCACCAATGTACCCGGCTTCTGTAAGGGAAGTCGCATCTGCGATCGCAAGCGGCACATCCAGAAGTTTCGCAAGTGTCTTGACCAGATAAGTCTTACCACATCCGGTAGGTCCGATCATCAGCATATTGGATTTCTCGATTGCGATTTCATCCATTGTATCGGTCGCAACACGTTTATAATGATTATAAACGGCAACGGACATAACCTTTTTCGCATACTCCTGTCCGATCACATATTCATCAAGTGTTGCCTTGATCTTGTGTGGTGCGGGAATCTTTTTCAGATCAAGGACCGGATCTTTCTTTTCACTTTTTTTCTTCTTTGGTTTCGGCTGCTGTCCCATCTGATTCTGGAAACTGCTCAGATCGATCATACTGATATTCGGCATGTTAAACAGATCGCCATAATTAAAATTGCCACTCTGCATCTGTGTGTTCATGCTGTCGAAACTTCTCTGCATGCAGTCCGGACATATATGTATATTATTCGGAAGATCGATCATCTTTCCTGCCTGACGCTCGGAACGGTGACAGAGGGTACAGAACTTCTCCGGTTCATAATCATCGGTCTGATCATCTGTATCCTGATTTTCTTCCTCTATGATCTCATCATTGTATTTATCTGTCATATAAACTCCTTTCATTTACAGCGCTTCGCAACTTCTCTCATATGCAAAACGCACAGGCTAATGGCTCCTGTCCCGGCCCATTTACCTATGCGTTCATTATAACATAACCTATCACACTGTAAACTAAAGTTTTTATAAATTCGATTAGCCCGTGTAATCTGAACGGTTTCCAAGTGTCACGGAAATTGTTTTCTGTACATATTCTCCGTTATCAGCTCTGGAAACAACAACATCCACTGACTCACCGGCTTCATAATAAGCCAGCTTATTTTCCAGATCTTCTCTGCCGCTTACTGTCTGTCCGTCAAAGCTTACAATAATGTCGCCCTTCTGAATACCGGCCTCGCCTGCTGCTGAATCTTTATCAACACGGATCACAAATGCGCCTTCCGGCATATCATACATCTGGATTGCTTCCATCGAAAGATCTGCAGAAGTCACCCCAAGATATGCTGCTTTTGAGTCATCCTCTACTTTGTCTCTCGTCTGACGGTTCATAAGATTTTCCAGGATCGGCTGTGCTTTCGAAATCGGGATTGCATAACCCATACCTTCAACCGCACTGTCTGCATACTTCGCAGAATTGATACCAACCACTTCTCCCTGCATATTAAGAAGTGCGCCGCCGCTGTTACCCGGGTTGATTGCTGCATCTGTCTGAATCAGTCCGTCACTTGTCGTACCGTCGCTTGTCGAAATACTTCTGTTTAATGCACTGATCCACCCGGATGTTACAGACTGTCCATATCCGAGTGCATTACCTATTGCAACGACCTGTTCTCCGACTTCCACTGAATCAGAATCCCCAAGCTGTGCAATCTTGATCTGTGATAAGGTATCCTCCGGAATGTCAGATTTCTGTACCGCAACTACCGCCAGGTCATTTGTTTCATCTGTACCTTTTATCTTTGCACTGACGGCATCTTCCACATTGACATCTCCATCACTGTCACTTTCTGAGGACATATTCACAGTCTCTGCCTCTGCATTGACTACATCATTTCCGGCAAAACATACACTGAGTGTCGTCGCACCGTCTACAACATGATTATTTGTTGCAATCAGAAGTTCGTCATCATTCTCACCTACAATGATACCAGATCCGCTGCCTTCACTGGAATACTGCTGTGTATCGCCATATCCAAATCCAAATGCATGGAAATAATTCGGAATCTCCTGTATGCTGACAGATGTAATTGCGACAACAGTCGGCATTGCTGCTTTTGCCACATCTGAAACACTTCCTGTCTGCGCAGAAACACTCTGTGCTGCATCAGCTGTACCATTCTCAGAAGAATCTGTACCCTCTGAGGCTGCATCAGCTGACGATGCACTCACGGCAAGCTGCGCTGTCTCAATCTGCGGTTCTGCATCAGCTGTCGTTGTGCCCATATACTGAGCTGCAAAAAAATTCACACCCTGAAATACTACACCGGCAACCAGTCCGAACACTACCGCAAGAGAAATTGTCGAAGCCAGTTTCCTGCCACCGCTTTTCTTCCTGCGTTTCTTTTTCTCCGATTCCTGCCCTATTTCATTCACATACGTCTGGTGCATATTATAATGTTCATATCTCGGCGGTTCATTGAACCGTCCGGTATCTCTATCATTCTGCGGAGCATTTCCCGAATTCCATTTTTCTTCGTCGTTCATGCTGTGCTCCTTTCTGCTTTCTTCTTATTTCTTATCATGAAAACAGTGTATCAGTCAATTGTGTTGAAAGTGTGACAACTCCTTTAAAAAAGCGTGTTTCTGCTCATTTCCAGTAATTCGGACTCATCGTACACCACAAAATAAATTTCTTCGGCAGTTTACGGAATTTTTTGCCCGCCAGATATCCGGCATACTTACCTGCACACTGCAAAGCGAACCCCGGTATGAGCCATATCCTTCCTGAATGAATAAGGTACGCAAGTGTCTTTTTGACGAGGCGCATGCCTTCTCCCTCAGACGGTACTCCCTCAAATATTTCAGGATGCTCCGCCTGTGATACACCAAGATCAAAATTTCTGTGGAACTGCTGCATACAATTATAATTATGGGAATGTATCACCCTGGCTTCTGCTGCATAGGCAATTCCATATCCTGCCTGGATCAGCCCGCCCGCATAGATCATATCCTCATTAAAAATAGTACGGCGTACAAAACCACCCTGCTTTTCATAAATCTCTTTTTTGTATGCTGCACAGACATTTGAACAGAAAAAAGTTTTGATTCCATATTTGTCAAGATCTGCTTTTGTTTTGACCAGAGACGTATCTGGATAATTAAACGCTCTTGTGTATCTCTCGACAAAACTGCATTCCGCGTTCGGAAGCTGTCTTGCATAAGCAGCTGCAATATTCTCCTCCTGATCAAGCGCTTTCAAAAGCTCTGCAAGCAGCTCACGGTCCGCTGGCATCGCATCCTGTGTCATAAATACCATCACATCCGCATCAGAAAGTTCTGCTGCCCGCGCTCTCGTACCTCCGTGATCAAACTCCTCTTTTGTAAGATGATGCACTTCCATCGCATCGGATAATTTTTCCCATTCTTTATTCCACATGGATTCCTCTGTATTCATTACAATGATCCTGTGGATCGGGACAGACTGTTTTTCCAGTCTTTTAATAAGTGTGGCAAATTCATTTCCCGGATGATAGGCCGGAATGATCACATCCACTGTTTTGTTTTCCATAGTATCTCCTTATCGGCATTTCACATACCTGATATTTATTATATCCTTATGGATGTATGGTAACAGAAGAAGGGAACTTCTTCAACAAGAAATTCCCTTCTGATTTTTATCTTATGTTGTTATGTGACGTTACTTATGCAGCATCTACTTCACCGGGTGCACCCTGTTCAGAAGCCTCGATTGCATCACTTGCATCACCGCCGGCATCGATGTCTCCACCGTCTCCTCCGCCGCCGGTATCACCACCGGACGTATCTCCTCCAGTTGTATCACCACCGGACATATCTCCTCCGGTTGTATCTCCTCCGGTTGTATCACCACCGGACGTATCTCCTCCGGACGTATCTCCTCCGGTTGTATCATCCGGTACATAACCATCGTCACCTCCCGGGGTATCGTAGTCATTGCCGCCGGTTGTGTCATCCGGTACATAGGTATTATCCTCTCCACTGCTTGTATCGCCGCTGTTATCAGGATCGTACTGCTCGCCACTGCCGCTTGTGTCTGTCCATCCGGAACCGTCGTTTTCAAATATAACGCTATCATTTTCTGTGTTCTCTTCACCGATGTTTTTCTGTACATCATCCAGATTACCTGCACCACCGACGATCTCAAGAATCTTTTCACTGTTGGCAGTTACTGTTGCAGATGGTGTATAGTTTGCATCTCCATAGAGGAATTTGTGCAGTTCCTGTACGTTTGATACAAGGTCTGTCGGTACGATAATACTTCCCTTTACATTTGAGAATTTATAGGATGACGGGAAACCAGCCGTCTCATCTACACTGTAACCGATCAGTGTCGGAAGAAGCTGAAGGATATCCTCTTTTCCCAGAGATGTTGTTACCATCGGGAAGACATCGTCCATAATATTAAAGATTTTACTCAATCCGGCATGTTTTGCTTTATAAACGATCATCTGAATAACTTTACGCTGACGTTCTGTACGTCCCATATCAAGGCTTGCTGTATAACGGATACGGCAATAAGATGTTGCCTGTACACCGTTCAGATGATAACTGTACTGGACTTTTTCCTGATCTTCCGGTTTTTCCGGAAGTTCAATTGGTGTGTAGCTGAGTCCTGTATCCTCGGCTGTCTCTACACAGTAGTTATTCATATGCACGATCTCCGCATAGGACATATCCATATCAAGACCGCCCAGATCATCAATGATCGTTGCAAGTGCATCGAATTTAACAGTAGCATAATCTGTAATATTCAGGTCGAGGTTGGTATTCAGCATGGTGATTGCCTGTTCCGGACCGCCATATGCATATGCTGCATTCGCTTTGGAATAGGTATCATCGCCAAGGTTCAGAAGTGTGTCACGGTAAACAGATACAAGTTTTACCTCTTTGGTATCATTGTTGACACTCGCGATGATCATGGTATCGCTGTTCTGGTTACCGGAAAACTTCATATTTGCACTTCGGGAATCAATTCCGAACAAAGCATAGGTCGTATAACCGGTCAGATGTGAATCTTCGGAATTAATTGCGTCCTGTACTTCTTCATTGACCTGAACCTTCTGAGTATCAAGTTTCTGTGTATTTGTCTTGTCCATTCGGGACATCAGCTGTCCATATACATACAGACCTCCGATAAACACAAGAAGTACTATGATTTCTACTGCAAAAAGTATCTTTTTGGTTTTGGATCTCTTTTTTGGTCTTGCCATCTTTTCTCCCCTTACTTTTAGTATGCGTTTTTGTTTACAAATCCTTTAAAGATTGTAAGAAACAGTATCTTTATATCAAAACCGATCGACCAGTTCTCTATATAATAAAGGTCACAGTCGATTCGTTTTTTGATTGATGTATCACCACGGTATCCATTCACCTGTGCCCATCCGGTCAATCCCGGACGAACCTGATGCTTGACCATGTATCTGGGAATCTCTTCCCGAAATTTTTCAACAAAGAACGGCCTTTCAGGACGAGGTCCCACCAGACTCATATCTCCCCGCAGAATATTAAAAAACTGTGGAAGCTCATCAATACTTGTCCTGCGCATAAATTTACCGATTCCAGTCACACGTGGATCGTTTTTGACTGTCCACGCCTTCTTTTCTTCGGCCTCCGGCTGTACTTCCATAGACCGGAACTTATACATCCAGAAAGTTTTATTGTGAAGTCCGACACGCTCCTGACGATAGATCAGCGGTCCCGGTGATGTCAGTTTGATCAGTATGCACATCACAAGCATGACCGGTGACGAAACAATGATCGCCATAATCGAACCGACAATATCCATTGCACGCTTGACCATGAAATTAAAGGTATTACTCAACGGAACATAGCGGATATTAATCACCGGAAGTCCCAGAATATCTTCGGTATATGGTTTGGTCGGAATAATCTTGTTGTAATCCGGAATAAATTTCGTATGAACGCCTGATTTCTCGCACATTGCAACGATTTCTTCCAGACGGTAATATTCACTCAGTCCAAGCGTGATCGCAATCTCATCCAGACGATTCGCCGGTAAGATTACGGACAGATTCGCAATACGACCAATAACCTTGATTCCATTATAGATTGTCCCTGCCGGAACATTGTCATCCAGAATTCCTCTTACAACATACCCCCACTGCGGGTTCTGCTGTATCCTGTCAATATATTCTTCTGCCGCACGGCTGTAGCCTACCAGTATCATCTGCTTCTGGTTCAGCCCCCGGCGCCGCATATTGCGCAGTGCCGAAAAAATGCACAGACGTACAATCCATTCTGCGATAATATTGATCACACAGAAAATATAAACGGTCAGTCTTGAAAAATCCGACTCATCCATCATATAAAGACTGAATACGATCAGCAGAAGTCCAAGTATATTTGCCTTAATGATATTTGCAAGAACAAGCCTGCGTCCCTGCATATGCAGCGGCTCATACAGTGTGAATGCCTGATACAACAGCAAATATCCCGGTATGATAAATACCAGCGCAAACATATACTGCTCAAAAGTAAGTGCACGGACTGCTGAATAAGCAAAAGGACCGATAAAACGGATCATCCATGCAAGTACATAACAAACTGCAATGACGACCGCATCAATCAGCATCTGCATCCGGGTGAAGTTCTTCTGATTGTCCTGAATCACTCTCTCCCACCTCAATCCAATTCTTTGTTTTTCACATTTCTGTCCGAAAAACAACTCCGGACAGCCACGTTTATCTTATACTAGTTACTCTCTAAAATCAACAATATCTTCCGTATATTATATTAAAATTCCATAAAGTAATGTAAAATTGCCTTTATGCACGAAACCGGCGGATGATGTTGATCCACAGTTCCAGCTGAATTTTGCAGTAATTTGGCAGATGTTTTATCCGAAACGGTACTTTTTTGTTTTTCATGCTGATAGAAAAACCGTTTTTGATCCCTGCTGCATACTCTTTACCCATTCCCTTTACTGCAAAAAACAGGAATTTTATAAGAAAACCGACTGCAAGAAATGGTAAGTTTAAGATGATCTGCAAAAGCGGCATATTCTTATAGATCAGATAGATATTGTTTCTGGATGAATATCTTGTCTTAAACTGATTGTAACGTGAACCGCTTGTGCCACTGCCGACATGATAAACAATTGCTTTCGGCGCATACCAGTTTTCATAGCCGTAAATTCTTGCACGATAACCGATATCTGTATCCTCCAGATATGCAAAATGTTCTTCATCAAAATAACCAATCTTCTCTATGATCTTTTTGCGGTAGATTGCAGCCCCTGCACATGCAGAAAATATTTTGTCCTCCGTCTCATATGCATGGATATCTTTCCCCCTGCCGCGGGCAAACGACCATCCCAGTGCACAGTAATAATTCCCGACATCGTCCAGTCTGTCGCGATCATGATACTGCACCATTCTGGCACCACAGGAAAACGCATTCTTGTGACGTCTGATCGCAGCAAGCATTTCCTCCACAAAATCTTCTTTTACTTCTGTATCATTATTTAAAAGCAGAACATACGGTGCTTTTGCCGCACGTATACCTGCATTGACCGCTCCGCAGAATCCGAAATTCTCCGACAGCTCGATCAGGTGTACCCACGGATAATTGGCTGTCACGAAAGAGCAGCTTCCATCTGTAGATCCGTTATCCACCAGTATGACTTCAAAATTACTCAGTGTCTGCCCTTCCAGACTTGCAAGCACACTGTCCAGAAATGCAATTCCATTAAAATTCGGTATGACCACCGATACTTCCATATTATCTCCTATCCTTACCCTTACTGTCCATTCCTTTCAGAGGGCGAAGTGAATAATTCCACTTTGTCAGCGAAAGATTCTTATTGTAATACGGATCACCGTTTTTCAGAATGTCGATCCAGTGCTCTCTCATATACTCGATTTCTTCCTGAAAACGTCGCACCTTCGCCTCGCTGTCTTCCGCGCCTCTTGTCTTTGATTCCATATGATAAAGCTGTACGTATGGATCATACACGATCAGTCTGCCGGATTTTCTCACTTTCAGGCAGAGATCCACATCATTAAAAGCTACTGCAAGCTTCTCTGTAAAACCACCTGCTTCCTCAAAAGCGGTACGTTTCATCATCATACATGCTGCTGTTACCGCACTCATATCCTGAATAATTGATGCTTTGTGAAGATATCCGGTACGGTTCGCCGGCATATCGACAAACATATGTCCTGCAATTCCACCGATTCCGATCACACATCCTGCATGCTGGATCGTATCATCCGGATAAAGAAGCTTCACACCGACTGCTCCCACTTCTTCTCTCTGACACATGCCGAGCATCTCTTCGATCCAGTCCGGTGTGATCACTGTAACATCGTTATTCAGGAACAGCAGATAATCACCATTCGCATGCTGTACCCCGAAATTATTGATCGCAGAGTAATTAAACTCCCTCTCCCAGCGAAGCACGCGGATCTTCGGATCTTTTTCTATTTCTTTATAGTACGCAAAAATTTCTTCTGATACACTGTTATTTTCTATAATGAGTATCTCATAGTTCTGATAAGCTGTCTTTTCTTTAATGGAATGAAGGCAGGCTTCCAGAGATTCCTTCTCATCTTTGTTCGGAATGATAATGGACACCATCGGACTGCCCTGTACCGGATACTGCACACGAAAAAAGCCGAGATCCGGTGTATGTGTGACAGTTCCCTTCTGTCCCATTCTCTCAAGATGTGCCTCGATCGCGCGTCTTCCTGCTTCAAACGCATACATTTTGCTTGCAGGGTTATCCGCTGTCGACGCTTTGTGTGTTCTCCAGTGATATAAAATCTCCGGCACATGTCCGATCCTTCCGGCTTCTTCTACGCAGCGGAAAATAAAGTCATGATCCTGTGCTCCGTCAAATTCCTGACGGAATCCACCGACTTTACGTATGATTGACTGCCTGACAACAAAAAAATGGCAGATATAGTTGTTGGAACGCAGAAGGTCAAGGTTAAAATCCGGTTTCAGATGCGGCTGAAAATGCTCATCCAGTTCGGTAGTTACCTTGTCTTCATCTGTATAGACACCATCCGCCTCCGGATCATTTTCCAGATAACGTGCAATCTCATAAAGAGCATTTGGTGCAAGCAGGTCATCATGGTCAAGAATTCCTGCATACTCTCCCTGTGTCATCTCAAGTGCTGCGTTTGTATTTCCTGCAATTCCGAGATTCTGATCCAGTATTTTTACACGAATCCTGCTGTCCTTATTCGTATATTGATCCAGCACTGCCTGCATTTTTTTATCTTCCGGGCTTCCGTTTGCAATGCAGAGTTCCCAGTTGCTGTATGTCTGTGCCAGCAGCGAATCGATCATCTGGCGCAGAAAAACTTCCGGTGTACGAAATGCCGGAACTGCCACACTGATCAGCGGGCTGTAGGAAAACTTGTATTTTCTCTGTTTTTCCAGTTCTGTATCATCCGGAATATAAGCCTCGTACCACGGACCATACGGCACTGCTTCCGGCTCAAAGCGTTCATGAAGACGAATCCAGAATTCTTTTGGTCCATAATGTTTAAAATAGCGCAACCCCTTACGGATCGTGTACGGATTGAGCTTTTTCAACATCCTGCTCCACTGGATGTGTCCTGTCACTTCTTTGTTTTTGCTCATAATCTGTCTGTATCCTCTGATGCTGCTTCCACCCTGCTTATCCGCAGAGCAAAACAGCCTGTTTCTCTTATAATAGGATTTATTTTATCATTCCACTCTGTTTTTTGCAAGGGCGGAGTCAATTTCGCTTGCGCTGCCACCGCTTTTCTATTATCATTGCACTAAGAGGAGGCTCTTTATGAAAAGAATTCGATATTTTGATCTTTTAAGATGTATTTCATTTTGCTTTATTATTTTTTATCATATGATATCCCAGCTTTACTTTTCCAGGTTATTTCCATTAGATAAGGTTCTGCCTTTTTATGAAAACGATAATATGAACATCGCCATGCTGGGTGTCGCTGTGTTTTTTATCTTATCCGGTGCCGGGCTCGCATATTCCACAGGGGAGAATTTTGATATTCGACGCTTCTACAAAAAAAGATTTATAAGAATCCTGATTCCATTTTACATAACCTATATTTCCTATTTTATATATAAAGCAGGAACGACCGGTTCTTTTACGTCCTTCTTCCCACCGGAAACATCCGCATGGAAAATCATTTTTACATTCTTCGGAATGGATGAATGGATCAGTCAGCACGGAATCCATACATTTTCCCTTGGTATCGGTGAATGGTTTCTCGGCGCACTGATCATATTATATTTGCTTTTTCCTCTGCTCCGCTTCCTGATGAAAAAGAATCCATGTCTCTTTTTCATCGGCTCCACATGTATCTATCTGCTTTTACTGTTTTATTATCCATTTCATACTCCGGTGCATGTGAACCTGCTGATCAAGGGATATGATTTTGTTTTAGGTATGCTGCTTGGCTATACAAACCATAAATTCAGACCTCAGTGGGCCTTTCTTTCCGTTCCTCTGGTTATATTTTTCTTTGTTTCCCCCTTCAGGCTGGGAATACATTACGAACTGAAAGTGGAGATCCTCGCTGTTGCTTTTTGTATTTCCATCTCATACCTTGAACCGATTCTTCAGAAAAAAGAGCTGAAATTACTGGATTTATTAAGCAATTATTCCTATGAGATTTTTCTCGTACACCACATTGTCATATATGTACTTACACCGGCTTCCATACCATATCTGCGTGGTTCCTGGTCTGTCAGCATTCTTTTTGCCGTTGAACTTGTGTTTATCGCATTTTTTGCGTTCATTCTGAAATGGCTTTCGGGCAGATGCATTGCTTTTCTGTCGCGCAGATCTGTGAACAGTAACGTAAAATAACCCCAGCCACAAAAAGCTCGGCTGTTCTGCTTGAATTACCACCCGAAATGGGATATGATAGATTTCGAGAATTATTTACAAAAAAGCATAATCAGTTTAAACACATATGAAATGGGAGTACAGATTTATGAAATTTAAAAAAATACATTCCGGTCTGATCGCACTCGGTCTTTGCTGTTCCCTGCTTCTTCAGACACCTGTTCTTGCAGCCGAAGAAACAACCGATACAGTTGCCGCTTCCGCGATCTCAACGAACGATATAGCCGGATGGCCGCAGGGTCCGGATATCACATCCACTGCTGCCGTCATCATGGAAGACAGCACCAACACAACACTCTATGCCAAAAACATGGATCAGGTTCTTTATCCCGGAGCTACTGTCAAAGTCATGACCACACTCCTTGCACTGGAAAATACGCAGCTTTCCGACCAGGTCACTATGACTGCAACCGGTGTATCCGGGGTTACCGACGGAGGAGCCAATATCTCTGCACAGATTGATGAGATTTTTACCGTAGAACAATGTCTGTATGCGATCATGCTTGCTTCTGCAAATGATGTTGCCCTTCAGCTTGCTGAGCACATCGGCGGATCTGTTGACGGTTTTGTTCAGATGATGAATGCACGCGCTGCCGAGCTTGGCTGTACCAACACAGTATTTACCAACCCAACCGGTCTTCCGGATGAGAATCAGCATACAACGGCACACGATATGGCGCTGATCATGAAAGCTGCTGCTGATAACGAATCATTCCAGACCATCGCAAGTACTGCATCCTATACGATCCCGGCAACTAATGTTTCCGGCGGAGACCGGGTTCTGACCAACAACTTTTCCATGCTGACCAACAATAATGCTGCTTATTATCAGTATTGTACCGGCGGACGAGAAGGATACACTGAAGCCTCCGGAAGTACCCTTGTCTGCAGTGCTCAGAAAAACGGTATCACCCTGATCGCAGTTGTCCTTCAGGGAACATCCGGAACCACCGCCACCGAGGCAGCCAGCCTTTTAAATTATGGATTTGATAATTTCAATATGCTTTCCCTCGGGGATAATGATTTCAATATGTTATCCGGTGGGGATGTATATGTACCAGTCGGCACCACTGCCGATGCTCTGACTACCCAGGACGGCGAAGTTCAGGACGGACAATACAGCCGCCAGTATCTCTTTGGCGGAACAGCTGTCGGAACGGCTGTCATGGCTGCTACTCAGAACGAAGATACTTCTCTTGTCGATATCAGTGTACAGAATATGGATGCGGCCAGGAATTACACCGAAAACCGCAACAACCTTCCGTATTTCATCATCGGCGGTGTAGGAATCCTGCTCCTTCTCCTGATTCTTCTTCGTATCATCAAAATTGCAAAATCCTGAACTGATATATTTTAATCAGAACAAAAACATGTGCCGCGGCACATAAAAAGCAGCTGTCGGTTACGGCAGCTGCTTTTCTTTTACATAATTTCTTTGAGATAACGTCCCAGTGCATCTTTCCAGTCCGGAAGACGGATAAATCCATGCTCTTCCAGTTTTTTCTTTTCCATACGGCTGTTGGAAGGACGTTTTGCTTTTGCCGGGTACTCTGCGGAGCTTACCGGGATTACCTTTACATCCATTCCTGCCTGACGGAAGATCTCTTTTGCAAAATCACACCAGGAAATATATCCGCCTTCATTTGTTGCATGATATTTTCCGTATTCTTCTTTTTCCAGCATGTCAACCAGAAGTCTTGCAAGGTCATATGTGTAAGTCGGCGTTCCGATCTGGTCATCGACAACAGTCAGTGTATCATGTGTTTTTCCGAGATTCAGCATGGTCTTGATGAAATTCTTTCCATTCAGGCCAAATACCCATGCAATACGGACAATATAATAATGCGGTGCATATTTTTCAACTGCAACTTCGCCCTCGTATTTCGAATGTCCATACACATTCAGAGGCTCTACAACCGGATCATCCGGCTCCCACGGACGAGTTCCCTGTCCGTCAAATACATAGTCTGTGCTGATATAAACCATCGGAATGTCAAGTTTTCCACACATTTTTGCGATATTAGCTGTTCCATCCACATTTACCTTGTGGCAAGCTTCCTGGTTATCCTCTGCAGCATCTACTGCAGTCCATGCTGCACAGTGTACCACTTTGTCCGGATGCACTTCCGTCATTACTTTTTCAACGGCTGCGCTGTCTGTGATATCCATCTCTGCCACATCGACACCAACACCTTCATAGCCTCTTTTGGCAAGCTCGTTCATAACGTCATAGCCAAGCTGACCTTTTACGCCTGTAACCAGTACTTTCATTTTTTCATTCCTCCTATATCCGTTTTAACGAAAAGTCCTGACTCTTCAATGTCAGATTAGGATTATAATACGGATCTCCGTCCCGCATGATATCCGGCCATCGTCTTTCAAATATCTGAATTTCTTTATTAAATCGTGCCACCTTTTCCGGAGTGTCTTCCAGACCTCTGGACTTGGACTCGTAATGATACAGTTCTGCATATGGATTGTATACGATCAGATATCCGGCAGTACGCAGTTTCATACAAAAATCGATATCATTAAATGCAACTGCCAGCTCCTCGGTGAGTCCGCCCACTTCTTCAAAAGCAGAACGTTTTACCATCATGCAGGCTGCCGTCACCGCACTGTAATCCTGTGCACAGATGATTCTGTGGCAGTAACCGGTCGTTCCACGCGGCTGCAGTACAAAACAGTGTCCCGCAATTCCGCCAAAACCGATCACGACTCCTGCATGCTGGATCGTATCATCTTCGTAGTACATACGTGCTCCGACAGCACCGACATCACTGCGCATACAGTAGCCCAGTAATTCTTCGAGACAGTCTTCATTGATGATCTCCGTATCGTTATTCAGCAAAAGAATGTATTCTCCTTTTGCAAATGTGGCACCATAATTATTGATTGCAGAATAATTAAATTCTTTGTCCCAGTAAACAACATGCACCTTCGGATTCTGTGCTTCAATTTCCTTATAGTACTCGAAAGTTGAATCCTCTGTACTGTTATTCTCAACAATGATAAATTCATAATTCCGGTAAGTAGATTTCTGTTCGATCGAATCCATGCAGCGTTTCAGATCATCGATGTGATCCTTATTTGGGATGATGATTGAAATAAGCGGATCATGATCTCTGTGGAATTTCGTGCGGTACAGTCCGAGAAATTCTCCCTGATGAACTTCTGCGTCAATACCTGTTCTCTGATAATGCGCCTCGATTGCGCGTTTTCCGGCTTCAAACGCATACGTCTTGCTCTCCGGATTTTCCGCAGTGGAATCCTCATGGCATCTCCAGTGATAAAGGATCTTCGGCACATGATAGATTTCCTCCGGCTTCACAGCTTCGATGCAGCGGAAAATGAAGTCATAATCCTGCGCTCCGTCATATTCTTTACGAAGCATGCCTACCTGATCAATGATTTTTTTGTCTACAACAAACAGGTGGCAGATATAGTTTACTGTACAAAGCAGATCCGGATTGTAGTCCGGTTTGAAATGCGGCTGGAAAAACTTATGTCCGTCCATTGACATTTTATCTTCGTCTGAATAGAGCAGACGGATATCTCTGTTTTTATTTAAAGCTTTCACACACTCAAACAGCGCATGTGGAGTCAGTTCATCATCATGATCTGCAAAGGCGATATAATCGCCGGTCGCGATCTCAATTCCGGCATTGGTGTTTTCGGAAATCTGAAGTGGTTCTTTGTGTGAAATGACACATATTCTCTCATCCGATGCCGCAAGAGATTTCAGAAGTTCTGCAATCGGTGAATTCTCTCCGCTTCCATCGGAAAGACAGAGTTCCCAGTTTGGATAAGTCTGTGCCTTCACAGTCTCTACAAGCTGACGGAGATATTTCTCCGGTGTTTTGTACAGCGGAATCACAATACTGATCTTTGGCTGATATTCGAATTTTTCTCTCCTCTGGCGCTCCAGTTCCTTTGTGCCCGGAAGATGACGCACGATCCATTTCTGGTACGGAATTTCTCTTGTTGATGCTGTTTTGATCTTGTTTGCAATTTTTCCTGCCAGTGCGGCACTTCCCTGTGATTTCCAGTAACGCATACCTTTCTGTGCATATTTTTCTATTTTTTTGCGCAGAATGACCGTCGGCTGTAAATTCACCACATGTACGGACTTCGTCTCTCCGGCATAAAATACCACATAAACGACCTTTCCGGTAAGATTTGTCAGCTCTGCAAAAAATCCGGTCTTGTCCTCGTGATCCATTTCCTCATACATCTGCTCCACATCGACACGTTCTGTACGAAGGATTTCTGCCTGGATCTTTTCTTTGTTTTCGTTAAAAATCTGGATACGTACCTGCTGATCTGCCACTGCCCATCCGCGGATACGTAAGAATCCCTGCTGGATCTTTTCTTCTTCGATAAAAAACTGCGGTTTGCCTCTGCGCTTTTCCAGATTTTTTACTGCAACGGAAAACCAGCAGAATGTTTTGTCCGGCATATCTGCATAGACACTCAGCTTCTGATATCCTTCCAGTGATTCCGGAAGCTGCACTGCAGCAGTGATACGTTCACCGCGCATCAGATCCGGGTCTTTAAAACGTTCCAGTGCACTGACAACTTCCAGACGCTGAATCTCGGATTTTATTTCGGAACCATCCAGCATAGCTCGCATCTTTGCTTCTTTCGGCCATGTTCCCTGCAGGATATAACAGCAGGGATTCTGTAAATGAAACCGATCCTTTGTTACCTCAAATATCTCTCTCGACATAATCTATATCCAACCTCGTTTCTCAGTCTTCTCTCAGGGAACAGTCTGCTTCTTTCAGAGACAGATTCGGGTTGTAATACGGGTCTCCCTTCGCCATCTCATCTCCCCATTTTTCCTCGAAGCGCTTCGTTTCTTTTTCGAAACGGAACTGCTTCTCCGGAGTGTCTTCCATTCCCCTTGACTTGGATTCGTAGTGATAAAGCTCTGCATATGGTGTAAATACAACTTTTTTGCCTGCGGCACGCGCCTTCATACAAAGATCAATGTCGTTAAAGGCAACAACAAACTCTTCATCAAAACCGCCAACTGCCTGGAAGTCTTCTACTTTCATAAGCATACATGCCGCAGTTACGGCACTGATTTCCTGTACATTTACAGCTCTGCCGAAATATCCCTTATCTTCGCAGGATGCCATGCACATGATATGGCCTGCAATACCTCCCATGCCAAGAACAACTCCGGCGTGCTGGATGAGATTGTCAGGATAATAGAGTTTTGCTCCGACGATTGCGACATCCTGCTGCTGACAGATCATCAGCATTTCCTCGATCCAGCCCGGACTGATCACTTCCACATCATTATTAAGAAAGAGAAGATAACTTCCCTTAGCTTCTTTTACAGCAAAATTATTGATTGCAGCATAGTTGAACCCCTCTTTCCATGTCAGTACCCGTGCTTTCGGATAACGCCAGGAAAGGTTCTTATAATATTCAAAAGTCTCCTGCTCTTCACTGTTGTTCTCGACGATCAGAATCTCGTAATTCTTCCAGGTAGATTTCTCATAAACAGAAGAAAGACATTTCTCAAGATCATCAATATGGTCTTTATTCGGAATAATGATCGACACAAGCGGCTCGCCCTGAATCTTTACATGACTCCGGTACCAGCCCGGGTGTTTTGTCATCTCTACTTCCGCTTCAATGCCGACTCTGCGATAATGTTCCTGGATTGCACGGCATCCAGCCTCATATGCATAAGCTTTGCTCTCCGGATTCGCCGCAACAGAATTCATATGACATCTCCAGTGATACAGCACTTTCGGAATATGAATCACCTGTTTCGCCTGCTCGCAGCAGCGCAGAATAAAATCATAATCCTGAGAACCGTCAAACTCCGGTCTGAGGCCACCGACCTGATTCACCAGTGCTTTCTTTACAACAAAAATATGGCAGATATAATTATTATCCCTTAAACGGAACAAGTTATAATCTGATTTGAAATGAGGCTCAAAATAGAATTCCCCGTCCATGCTCAGCTTATCTTCATCTGTATAAATGATCTCCGGTCCGTGATGATCGTTGACTGCCTTAACAATCTCATACAGCGCATCCGGTTCCAGTGTATCATCATGGTCACTCAGCATCAGATATTCACCGGTTGCCATCTCGATTGCTTTATTTGTATTAACGGAGATTCCTCCATTATCCTCCAGATGTTTATAGAGGATTCTTTTATCCTTACCATAACGCTTCTGAATGTATTCTTCTACTTCCTGATCCGGACTTCCGTCTGCCATACAGAGCTGCCAGTTCGTGTAAGTCTGTGCACATACAGAATCTATCAGTTCCTTCAGATATGGTATCGGTGTACAGTACAGCGGAATCACAATACTGATCAGCGGATTCTGCTCAAAATGTGCATGGCGCTGTCTGCGAAGAGTCTTTCTGTCCGCTTTATGACGATTAAACCATTCTTCATAATCTTCTTTATGCTCTCCGTTTTTGTCTTTGCGGAAAAGACGTCCCCAGAAACTTTTTGCTTTCTCTTTATCCTTCTGTTCCCTGCGAAGAGCCTTTATATCAATCTCATATGTTTTGGTTGTAGAATCACCGCAGAAATGAAGTACGATCCTGTTTCCCGGAATTTCGAGAAATGCCGCGGAAATACTGAAACCAATCTCCTGATTCCTGTAATCGTCATCCAGATGACGTCGTTCTACAACGTCCGGCCTGCGGCCTCTCGTGATCTTGCAGTCGAGAAGCTCTGCATTTTCTTTATGAACGGTTACTTCAACTTCACCTCTCTGATCTGTTGTCCATCCCTGAATCTCAAGCATCAGTCCGTAGAGAACTTCTACACGGTCAATATGAAATTCAACCAGCTTATCTTTGACCAGTTCATCCAGTTCATCACCGGTATGCTCCCAGATTACGGTCTTTTCTTCTCCGTCCAGCAAAAGAAGTTCCAGTATGTCATACTTCTGGCGAAGTTTCAGAACCTCCGGAATCGTAACTGTAAATCCCGGAAGTAAACCCTCTGTCTCCACTTCCAGAGACTGTGCCACATCCGGTCGGTCATACCGTTCCACTTCCGGTATATCGATCACTTCATATCCGTCACCGATCAGCTGAAAACCACATTCCTTCTTATCAGGATGCATATACCAGCCTACAAGGCTCAGCACATGTCCGTGTCTGTCATCATATCGTTCTTCATCAATGCTGAAACAAAGTTTGTCCATAAATACTCCCCTATTTCTTTTTAATACTCCGGTACAGTTTCCATGCCTTTGTATTTTCCATTTCATGAATCTGGCGATTCAGTCTCTGTATCTCCTGATCTTTCTCAGAAGAAATTTTCGAAAAACTCTTCCAGAATGCATCCTGCGCTTCTGTCTCTTTCATTACTTCAATCTTAACATGAAGCTTTCCTGCATTCTCCGGAATACTGTCTATTACAAACTGCGGATCTCCGCCGCCAAAATAATATCTGCCTTCTCCCATCGGGAAACCATTGGAAGTAAAAACGGCAGCTTTTCCGTTTTCAAATGTCAGTTTCTTAAGAATCAGACCACCAGCAGCCTCGCCCGGATCGAGTCGCAGTCTTTGTACATCGTCCGGAACAGCAATACAAAGATCCAGCCCGGATCTTGCCATCGGATAAACAGCAGAATCCATTTCCGAGAAATCACTGCCTCTGTCATAAAATATCTGCAGTCTTCTCAGCGCAAATGCCGCGCGGATTCTGTCATAATAAGCCATCACATCTACTTTTCCGGGTGAAACCTCATCATACATAGAACGAAGCGGCACATGACTGCCTTCCATATATTTCTGGAAATTACGTTCCATTTCTGCATAGATTTCCAGTTCTTCCTCTGAAATTCCTGCCTTTTTATAGAAATCAAGCTCACGCAATACTGCACGTTTGCCATCACTTTCCAGATAATAATGAATCATGCGATAAAGAATAAAATTGCAAGGAATCGGGAATCGGAATGTCCATTCATAATCGATCACCGATACGCCACAATCCTGAAGCAGAATATTTGCCGGAACCAGATCGATATTGGAAATACCACTGCAACGATAATTTTCTTCCAGTGAAACATCACCAAATACCTCGGTGAACTCCGGTGTCTTGAAAAACATTTCACCCGCATGGATGCGGCGTACCTTATCAATATAGGTAAACAAAAGTTTTTCCAGTTCTTCCAGTTTGCCCTGTTCAAGCAGGCTGTCCAGACGGGCTTCCAGTGTCTCACCATCCAGATATTCCAGAACAGCTCCATCAGCTTCTGTCCTGCAGGCATTCAGTTTCAGCCCTTCCCTGCCATAGAAACCGGAAAGTTCTTCCTCAATCTTCGGAAGGGTTTTTATATGTGCTTCGGCTCTGGTATCTGTCGGAACCTTGCGCACAATTTTTTCGTTCTTATTATTTTCGCAGATTTCTGTGATGATTGAAAATTCAGGCGCCCGCTCATTGGAAAACTTCGCATAGACCGTACTGGTTTCCATTTTCTCCTTACTGATCAAAAGCAGAAAAGAATTGGCAAAATCCGGATACATCTCATTTGCAAGCAATGTATCATATACCGAAGACTCCTGAAAGAGCTGCAGACGAAGCCGGTCGTAGTTTGTCTCCAGACGGTTCAGCTCACCCTTCAGAGGAAGACGGCGGTCAGAATAAACCGTCATCGGTAGCTTATAATCTGGGAATGGATAATACCATTCTGCCTGCAGATCACCGGCATCGGAAAGGATTTGCATAAACTCTTTTCTTGAAAAAGTTTTGACACCTTTAGTCGTAGGATAACCTTCCAGCCCTTCAAAAAGGGTACCAAAATGGTCTTCCGTGCATCCTGCCCAGTATTTCAGGCCAAGACGGTTTTCGATTGCAAGGACGATCTTTCCGTCCGGTTTCAGATGCTTTGAAATAATTTTTAAGAAATCTACATACGGTGTATCGCTCTGGATATAAGCTTCTCCATATTCAAAAACCCCGATCAGGGTAATGTAATCATATTTTTCTGTAAGTGTTTTTTCAACATCCTGAAAATTTCCCATCAGGATTTTCAGATTGTCACAGTTTCGGTGTCTCCAGGCATTGATGTGACTGCGTTTTCTTGAAAGTTCAATACAGGTCACCTGTTTTGCTTTCTTGCAGAGAGCACCGGTAACTGCACCACATCCTGATCCAATCTCGAGAACATTTTCCTCCCCGGTAAACGGAAGCCAGCTCAGAATGTTTTCTCTGATATGAGAAAAATGATAAAGGATCGGCCAGCTTGCACGCTCCGCGATCACCTGATTCCATTCTTCTTCACGGTAATTGCGTGCAATCTCCAGCATCTCATCTTCAATTGCACCATCTGTATATAAATCTTTGCCCGGATAAAGTGTATCATCCAGAAGAACCTGTCCGATTTTTTCCATTAATCCTCATCTCCACAGTAGATTTCTACTTTTGAATTCATATCATAAAAGCCAACGGTATTCTGTGTTGAAATAACCGTGATGTTGCATGCATCATACAGTCTGTGGAATACCGTAAAATCACCGTCTTTGTAACCGGTACATCCAAAAGAAAGCAGATATTCTCCGCCCTGTAAAAACATGTCCTGTGTAAAGGTTACGGTACACACATCCCCGGCGTCAGAATGCTCTACATGCATTTTCTCAAACATGGTATTCGTTCCGGTAATCTCTGTTCCACGAATATCCTTAAAGGTATATGCCATGATCGGTTCCTGAATGCTTTCATGGAATTTCACACGCATCTTGATCGTAAAGGTAGATCCTTTGTCGATGGTGTTGGTATAGCGGCCTTTTTCGTCCATCACGACAAAATCCGTGATTTCTGCAAGCTTGCTGCCATATTCCAGCATATTCGGATTGACCTGGAACTTCTCACTCCAGCTTTCGCGTTTTTTCTTTTCGTTTTCTGCTGCAGCTTTTGCCGGATCCTGTCCGACCAGAAGCTGTTTGTACATATCAACCATCTTCTTCGGAGAGCCTTCCGCCAGCTTTACACCTTTATTAAGAAGGACTACACGGTCACAGTATCTGGAAATACTGCTGAGATCGTGGCTTACAAAGAGAATGGTTCTTCCCATATCTTTAAATTCTTCAAATTTACGATAACATTTTGCCTGGAAGAACACGTCGCCGACAGAAAGAGCCTCATCAACGATCAGAATCTCCGGGTCAATGTTGATTGCAACAGCAAAAGCCAGACGAACGAACATACCGCTGGAATATGCCTTGACCGGCTGATATACAAAATCACCGATGTCTGCAAAGTCCAGAATATCCTGTAGTCTGGCATCAATTTCTTCTTTTGAAAATCCCATCATGGTTCCGTTGAGATATACATTCTCAATTCCCGTATATTCCATATTGAACCCGGCGCCAAGTTCAAGAAGTGCGGAAATCCTTCCGTCAACTTTCACTTCACCGGCAGTAGGATTCAACACACCTGTGATGATCTTGAGAATTGTGGATTTACCGGAACCGTTCGTTCCGATAATACCCACCGTCTCGCCTCTTTTTACTTCGAAATTTACATCCCGGAGAGCATAATGCTCTCTCACGGGGACTTTAAATCCAAGCGCTTCACGAAGGCGGTCAGAAGGCTTGTTGTATAGTTTATACATCTTGTCCAGATGCTTTACCTCAATTGCAAATTCACTCATTCTACTCTCCGTTTACAGTACATCCGCAAAATGTACCTGAAGTTTTTTAAACAATCTGGTTCCAAGGAAAAATACGACAATCGTAAATACCCAGAAATAAATGGTAAGGACCGGATGCTGCCAGATTGCCACCTTGTTTATCAGAGAATCACGATATCCCTGTACAATATAAAACAGTGGATTCAGTTTCAGTATTTTTGTAAGAATGCCACTCAGTCCGAGGTCATTGAAATCCCACATGATCGGTGTCACCCACACACCTACCTGCAGTCCGATATTGATGATCTGACTCAGGTCACGGAAAAATACAACCGCTGCACTCGTCAGATAAGTCATTGCAAGGATCAGCATAAAAATGCAGAAACTGTAATACAGAAGCTGTATCGCATACAGGCTCGGCGGATATCCCATAAAAGTATAGATCAGCAGTACGATAATGATAAAAAATGCATGTACAAAAACTGCTGAAAATACTTTCACAACCGGAAGAATCCGGATGTTGAATACGACCTTTTTGACCAGATAATTGTATTCGAGAAGTGCATTTGTTCCTCCTATCAGTCCTTCCTGAAAGAAAAACCACGGAATCAGCCCCGCGATCAGCCACAGAACAAAAGGAACCCCCTTATCTGAACCATTGCGAAGTGCAAGTCCGAATACAAACCAGTATACGCAGATCGTTACGATCGGCTGAATGAACGCCCAGATTGTTCCAAAATAAGAACCGGCATATTTTGTTTTGAAATCATTTTTTGCCAGAGAGAAGACTAACTTTCTGTTTTTGTAGATTTCTCCCGGCAGCCATGTCTCGTTTTTCAATCTTTTTTACTCCTGTTGGCTGTGTACTCTTTGAAGCTTCCCCATTTCTGGTCTTTGTCAGAAAGAATCAGTTCCATGCCTTCCGGAATCGGCCATTCCACACCGATGTCCGGGTCATTGTACGCAAGACCACCCTCATCGTTCGGATGATAAAAATCTGTGCATTTGTATGCAAACTCTGCGGTATCAGAAAGCACAACAAATCCGTGTGCAAAGTTTTTCGGAATGAAGAACTGTTTTTTGTTTTCTGCAGACAGAAGAACTCCATACCACTGTCCGTAAGTTGCAGAACCTTCACGCAGGTCGACAGCAACGTCAAAAACTTCACCACTCACTACACGCACAAGTTTATCCTGCGGATAGTTGATCTGGAAATGAAGTCCACGCAGCACGCCCTTGCGGGAGCTTGACTGATTATCCTGTACAAACTCCATGTCAATTCCTGCTGCTTTATAATCGTTATAGTTATATGTTTCCATGAAGTAACCACGCTCATCCCCGAATACGGTTGGTGTAATTACTTTTAATCCTTCGATATGACAGGTTTCTACTGTAATCTTACCCATTTTATAATCCCTCCGCTACTTCTATCAGATATTTGCCGTAAGCTGTCTTGAGAAGTGGCTGTGCCAGTTCTACAAGCTGTTCTTTTGTAATAAATCCACGTTTGTATGCGATTTCCTCAATACAGGAAATGTAAAGTCCCTGACGTTTCTGGAATGCAGCTACGAAATCTGCCGCATCAAGAAGAGAATCATGGTTTCCGGTATCCAGCCATGCAAATCCGCGTCCAAGTGTCTCAACCTTCAGTGTACCTCTGTTGAGATATTCGTTGTTAATGCTTGTGATCTCAATCTCACCACGTGCAGATGGTTTGACATTTTTTGCAATCTCTACAACATCGTTGTCATAAAAATACAATCCCGGAACCGCATAGTTTGACTTCGGATGCTCCGGTTTTTCCTCGATGGAAAGAGCCTTGCCGTTTTCGTCGAATTCTACTACACCATATTCACGAGGATCTCTTACATAATAGCCGAAAATGGTTGCGCCCTTTTCTTCTTCGGTACGTCTGTAAGCATTCTGCAGTACTCTTGAGAAGCTCTGACCATAAAAGATATTGTCGCCAAGTACAAGTGCAACCGCATCGTTTCCGATAAATTCTTCACCAATGATAAATGCATCTGCAAGTCCTCTCGGCTGTTCCTGAACTGCATATTCAAAGCGCATGCCGAGCTGGCTTCCGTCACCGAGAAGATCACGGAAAACCGGAAGGTCTCTTGGTGTGGAAATAATCAGGATCTCACGGATTCCTGAAAGCATCAGAGTTGATAATGGATAATAGATCATCGGCTTGTCATAAACCGGCATGATCTGTTTGGAAATAGCTTTTGTTAATGGATATAATCTGGTTCCTGAACCACCTGCTAAGATAATTCCCTTCATAAGGTTTCTCCTTTTTCTGTTTTGTTTTTATATGTTTTGTCTGTTATCTGTCTTTGAAATGAAGTGCGATCAGAAGTCCGATCAGGACAACAAGCATCGCCCCACCGATGATCAGAAGCGTTTTTACTGTCGAAGAAATTCCTTCTGTACGCATCTCACGAATCTGCTCATCTACTGATTTTCTCTCAGATTCTGTAGTATCATTTGTATCTGCTTCATCTGTCTGAGCTGTCACCGGTGTGCTTTCTGCTTCTGACTCCTCTGCAGCCGGCGTCTCTTCGGCTTCCTGTACCGGTTCCGGTGCCGGTGTATCTTTCACCGTTACATAACCGACAAACTGCCCCTGATAATAATACTGATTTAATGTTTTTTTGCCTTTTTGTTTGCTTTCCATTGTAAGGTCAGCGGCCGTTACACCTTTCGGTACTGTCATTGCCTTTCCGTCAACCTCAATGCTGTCAAAGCTGTTAAATGCATAATCAAACAATGCGGTACTGTCTGCACAGTTGATACCAAGATTTGTATCACGCATAGTTACTGCAATATAGGTTCTTCCATTTCGTTCTGCAACCACAGCAAGACAGTTCTGTGCTTCTGTGGAAAATCCGGTCTTTCCACCAATACAGCCTTCATAATACAGGCTGGACTCTTTGGCCAGAAGCGGCACGTGTGTGTGCAGAGGTCTCGCTGCACTTAAGTTTGTTGCCGGTATTGTATAGCTTACTGTTTCCAGAACTTTACGAAATCTGGCATTCTTAAGCCCGGCCCGCATGATCTTCGCAAGATCTTCGGCGCAGGAATAATGGTTTTCGTCCGGAAGACCGCTCGCATTGACAAAATGTGTATGCGTGCATCCCAACTTCTTTGCTTTCTGATTCATCATCTCCACAAAGTTTGCTTCTGTACCACCGACATATTCTGCGATCTGTGCACAAACCTCATTCGCAGATTTAATATATGCTGCAAACCAGCAATCCTTCATCGTCATGGTCTCGCCAAGCTGTGCATTGATGTTGCTGCTGTCCCAGGTCACATCACGGACGCCTGTTTCTGTAAATGTCACAACATCCTTTGGTGAGCTGTTTTCGATTGCAATCAGGAGTGTCATAAGTTTCGTTGTACTTGCCGGATAACGGTATTCATCCATTCCTTTATCGTACAAAATTGCTCCTGTATCTGCATCCATCAGAACCGCTGTCTCGGAAGTTACAGCCGGGGCAGCCGGCCAGTTCGCTATACTGTCCGTGGCAACCGCTGCCGGTGTGCCATTGGTCATTACCATAGAAGCCTGTACCGTACAAGAAGACACCAGAATCACTGCAGCTCCTATCCCCGCCGCAATTCGGTATATTCCTTTATTCATCTGTGTACCTCCACTATTAAACTAAATTCAAGTCTCTTCTAACGCAAGACATATCTTATATTATTTTCGCACAATTATAGAGTAAATTCAATGCCTATTTTCGCCAAAATAACCTTCTTCATCTCCTGAAAGAAAAAATGCTGTAATTCCCTGACAAATTCGGGAATTACAGCATTTTGGTCACTGTAAAAACTGATTATTTGGTTTTGTACATTTCTTCATAATATTTCTGATAATCACCACTGGTCACATTCTTCATCCAGTCTTCATGCTCGAAGAACCATTCAATAGTCAGACGGATACCATCTTCAAAGCATGTCTCCGGATACCAGCCAACTTCTTCTTTGATCTTATCCGGTGCGATCGCATAACGGCGGTCATGTCCTTTACGATCTTCTACATATGTGATCAGATTTTCGCTTACAAGAGCTTTACGTGGATCATTATCCGGAAGCATTTCCTGTAATGTATCCAGAATAATGTGGATGATCTGGATATTCTGTTTCTCATTGTGTCCACCGATGTTGTAGGTTTCAAACAGGCGACCTTTTTCCTGTACCATGTCGATGCCCTTTGCATGATCCATTACATACAGCCAGTCACGTACGTTCTTACCATCGCCATATACCGGAAGTTTCTTTCCCTGAAGTGCATTGTTGATGATCAGCGGAATCAGTTTTTCCGGGAACTGATATGGTCCGTAGTTATTGCTGCAGTTTGTGATGTTTGCCGGGAATTTGTAAGTATCCATATAGGATTTTACCAGCATATCAGAAGATGCCTTACTTGCAGAATATGGGCTGTGCGGATCATATGGAGTTGTCTCATAGAAGAAGCCGCCATCTTCCTCAAGGGAACCATACACTTCATCTGTAGAAACATGCAGGAATTTCTTGTCCGGTTTAAAAGTTCCGTCAGGAAGTTCCCATGCAGATTTTGCTGCATTCAGCATAACCAGTGTACCAAGTACATTTGTTTTTACAAATACTTCAGGGTTACGGATACTTCTGTCCACATGACTCTCTGCTGCAAAATGAACAACGCGGTCGATATCATTTTCATCAAAGATTTTCATGATTGCTTCACTGTCACAGATATCAGCTTTTACAAATGTATAGTTTTCACGATTCTCGATGTCCTTAAGATTCTCAAGATTTCCCGCATAGGTCAGTTTATCTACATTAATGATACGAATCTCATTGTCATATTTCTGAAACATGTAATGAATATAGTTGGATCCGATAAATCCGGCTCCACCTGTTACAAGGTATGTTCTCATATTTTCTTTTCCTCCTGAAAAGCGCCCTCCTTTGGGAGAGCGCCCTGTATGTCAAAGTATGCAAGGGAATCTGCCAGTGGCAGGTTCTCTGTATTTTATTAGTTATATGCCGGGTCTGTCGGGTCAAAGTTCTTAGCTCCACGAAGTGGTGTAAGGGCTTTTCTTCCGAGAGGTCCTTTTAAGGCTTCATCAGACTGATAAATGCCATCGTAGATTTTGATTTCTGAACCATTGCAGTGATCAAATACCCATTTTGCATCTGCTACACAGCAGCGGATACATCCGTGAGATGCCGGATTACCAAGTCTCAGATACTCTCCAACCGGAAGGTTATGATCATTCTTCTCACCACATGCCACAGAGTGAACATAAATACCACCTACAACGTGTGATCCATACTGTCCCCATGACGGTCCCATCAAAGGCTGCCATCTGAGTGATCTCTTAACTGTAAAAGTTCCGGCCGGTGTCAGTGTGGTCGGGTTTCCTACAGAAACACGGATAGTCTTGATCGGAATCGTACGTTTCTTGTCTGCATATACAGTCATAACACCATTGACACGATCACAGCTCAGATAATATTTGCTGCGCTTAACTTCTTTCGTTCTGTCATTTACTCTGTATCCATTCTTATCAAAACGATACTGAATATCATTGATTTCTTTTATAGTATTTTTTACGTACTTTCCGGTCTTTGGATCCATGTAACGAACAAGATTTCTTGAGCTGTTTACTACAACCCAGCCGGACTCGATGAAACGGCCTCTGCCGTCAAGAGTACCATATACATCACCACGTTTGATCTTCTGGTTTGTCTGAGCCACACAGTCTTTAAAGTAGAAGTAATACTTGTGACCACCACAGCTTACCCTTCTCCATCCATTTACATAGAGGATTCCGTTTTTGGATGCACAGTAATATTTCTTATTGAATTTGATCCACTTGCTCTTATAAACTTTACCTCTATATGCCTTTTGGGTAGATCTCTGGAAAAAGTAATATCTACTTCCGATCTTTGTCAGACCACTTGCCATAGAACCGTCTGCTTTGTAGTATCTTCCGCTTACCCATTTATTCAGGACCATATTTCCTTTTTTGGAGAAATAGAACCATCCTTTGAATTTACCTTTTACAGTAACTTTCTGAATTCCTTTTTTCTCCTGTACACGGCCTGCTGTCTTACCGAAATAATAATATCTGTTTCCGGCTCCTTTGCAGAGTGCCCAGCGTTTTTTCCATGTTGCACGGCGGCCGTCTGATGTAAAGTAGTATCTGTATTTACCGGATTTTACGAGTTTTTCTCTGTAAACTACACCATTTTTGTTGGACATGTAATAGTACTTATTAGCTGCCTTTACCATTTTGCCTTTGATCAGATAGCCATTTGCATCAAGGAGATAATAATTATTGCTGTCTGCTAAAACTTTGTAAGCTCCGATTCCTTTTTTCTGGTAACGTCCATCAGAACCGAAATAACGCCACTGTACACCCTTCTTGGTGTTTTCGCCTACCCATGCATTACGCACCATCTTACCGGGAATATCACTGGAATTTGCAGCATTGCTGAAGCTGTAGATTGCTTTGTCAATAGTACGGGTACCAACATACGGCTTTCCGCCGCTCAGCAGGAAATAAGAATCTCCGTCAATCGTGTAGATCTTGTTTGGAGCGATTGTCTCCTGTTTACCGTCACTGCCATAGTAATTGAACACCTGATCAGCTGCATTCCATTTCCATGCATTTGTAATTTTCTGACCGAGTTCAGAGTTATATGGAGTGATTGCATCTGTTCCCAGATCTTTTGTTACGTTTACTTCATCGGAAGTCTTAAAGTAGTAATAATCATTCTCTACCTGGCTTCTTCCTGTAACAAGATATCCATCCTCATCAAATGTATAGTATCCTTCAGCCAGCTCTGTATTTGCACTGTCTGTATTCATTGTAGTAACTTTTACAAGACCATCTGCAGAAGTAAAATACGGAGAAGTTGCCTGTGCTGCTGCCGCATCCTGTGCTTCTGCTGTTTCGGCAGATGCTTCATCCTGTGGTTCTATTGCAATTTCTGCATCCTGATTTTCTTCTGAAGCAACTAGTACTTCATCATCAGATGCATTCTCTGCTGCAGGTGCTTCTGCGGATTCCTCACTCTGTACTACAACTGGTTTTACAACAGGTTTTTCCAGCTTCCACTTGCCGTTTTCTTCGATCCATCTGTTTTCTTTTACGGCTGCTTCCTGACCATCCAGCCATTCAGCAGCAATCTGATCAGATGAATCTTCTGAACCTGTAGTTTCATCCAGACCATATATCTGAATGTCAACTGCTTCATCTTCTGAACTGAATGCATCAGCTTCTGATTCCTGTTCATTGGTCTCTTTTGCATCATCTGTACTGTTGTCTTCATCAGATCCCATATCAATCTGTACATCGTCTGCCCCTGTATCATCAGGCTCCACAACTACTGCATCATCCGAAGAACCTTCATCTGCTGTATCATCAAATACAGCCACTTCTGAAACATCTGCCGCAGCTGTCTCAGCTGTAAAATCAGCCTCACTGGCAGCACTTGCTTCTGCCGCCATGGACAGGCACATTGTCAGACTCAACATTATTGCCACAACTCGTTTCTTCACAACTACTCCTCCTATTTCCCTTTTGTTAAAAATCTATTCACCAAGACCTCCGCTGATTGCATCAGTCAAAGCTTTCATTGCTTCCTGCTCATCTGCGCCATCACAGATCAGTTCAATCTCATCACCGCATTTTACACAGGCACCCAGAACGCTCAGAACACTTTTCGCATTGGCCGTTCCGCCTTCAAATTCAAATGTGATTGTAGACTGATATTTCATTGCTTCATTACACAAATTTCCGGCCGGCCGTAAATGCAGGCCTGACGGATTGTTGATTATTATTTTCTGATTGACCATTTTTTATCTCCTGTCAGCTGTTTCCTTCTGCTGTGGAAATCACAGATACTTCCACACCTGTTGTCACATCATCTACAAGTTCATATCCGTCCGGTATCTCAATGCTCACCGGCACCTCATGGCTGCCTTCTTTCACATCACTCAGATCTATAGAGGCTTTTATCTGATCTTCTGTAAGATCATCAAGTGAACTTTCTGTCTTCTGGACGCGAACTTCTATATTTGCGGTATCAAAAGATACCTGCATACCATCCGGAGCATGATTCACTACGATATTTTTCGTAGGGACTTCACATACACTGCTTCCAATCGGTAATACATTTACCCGGACAAACATGTCTTCGCTGGAATCACTGGTCAGTTTCAGTCCATCCGGAAGATAATCTGAAATGTTGATTTTTTCTTCAAAATCACTGTCCCTATCAGAAATATCCGCAACATAATCAGGAATTGTAATCGTATTGTTCTGCTCTTTCAGGGTAGCAAGTCCTTCTTCACTTCCTGCAACACTGACCACATTTGGCGTAGTACTTACACTTTCTACCTGATAGCCGGATTTCGGAGAGCCGCTGTATCCTGCTTTGATTTTGACATCTGCCTGTACCTTCCAGAGTTTTGCAGTTACATATACTCGTGAAACGTTCAGGTAACTCATATCAGAATCTGTAAATTCTTCGCCATTCTTATCAATAATTTTTACATCTTTTTCTGTGGTAATGTCTTCTGTCGCACCATCCACATCAATAGACGCATTTACTTTATCTATTTTATTAATCAGAGAAGTCGGTCCTGTAATTTTAATTTTCTCCGGATTCGAAGTAAGTGAACCTATCTCATATCCCCTGTCCGGCTTTGTGTTATTTGTTGTAACGTTAACTACAAATTCCTGAGTATCTTTATCCTCCAGATGAAGGCTGAGATTCTGAGGGCTGACTTCTATATTGTCCTGCAGAATACGGTCGCATGATACCGTGATCGGAACCATTACCGGGTCTGTGTTCAGGCTGACCGCCTGCTGAAGATCTGCCACTGCCCGAATATCATCCAACGATATTCTGTCAAGGATTTTTCTCTGTGCCTTGATCGTCACACGAATCGGAACCTGTTGTTCATCCTGCATGCACATCTTGCCATCAGCATCTATATACGCTTCATTCAAAAGCTGTACATCCGATATAACAAAAGACTTCGTACCGATCGGGTTATTTACGTTTACTACAAACAGCCACACCAGTATCGCAATCACAAAAGAAAGAATTTTCAGGCCTAAATTATTTCCCAGTTTTTTCTTCATGCTTCACTCTGCCCTTCAACAACTGTCTGAATCGGTTATTATCTACGACTTTTTTGTTCTGCGCTTTCTCCAGAACTTCCCGTAATTGTGTACTGCTGATATTTCGGATCAGCCTGCCCCCCTGCGCCACAGATACCTGTCCGGTTTCTTCGGATACGATGATCGTAACGGAATCTGTCACTTCACTGATTCCCACTCCGGCACGATGTCTTGTTCCAAGCTGCTTACTGAGTTCCATATTATCAGAAAGCGGCAGATAGCAGGTTGCAGCCACAATACGGTTTTCTCTTACAATGACCGCTCCGTCATGAAGCGGTGTATTATGTTCAAAAATATTGATCAGAAGCTGACTTGTCAGGATTGCATCGACATTAATGCCTGTTCTGACATACTCGTCCAGACGGATTTCCTGTTCAATAACGATCAGGGCACCTGTCTTGACTTCTGCCATATCATAACATGCTTTGATCAGTTCATTGACCGTCTTGTCCGTAAAACGTTCCTTTACTTCTTTTCCTGCATCAAACGGAATAATTGATGCCATGATTTTTTTCTGACCGAGCTGTTCGATCACCTTACGTAGTTCAGGCTGGAAAATAACAACTATCGCCGTGATCAACGCGCCTGCCAGGCGAGATACGATCCACAGGATCGTATTCATCTTGAAAATATATGCTATGATCAGAAATGCACCGATTACAAGGAGGCCTTTGAGCAGAGTATATGCGCGGGTAAATTTGATCCATACCATAAACTGATACACAAAAAATGAGATCAGAATGATTTCAATTACATCGATAATACTGACAGACGGCAGATTAATATCTGATAAGTACCTTGCCAATATATCTGTAATATTTCGCATAAACTTTCTTCTCCTTTTGCTGCAGATTTTTATGTAATACCAGAATCAGCCGGAATTTAAAGATCTTTCAGTGATTCTTCAAGCTTCTTCTCAAAATCAATATCATCGATATCGGCTTTTTCGACAACGGAAGCTTCTTCCTGAACCGGTTTCCGCTTTGCAGAACGCTTCTCAGATTTCGGCTCATTCTGGAAAAGCGGTGCTGTATAATCCGCTGTTTTCTCAGATGTTCTTCTTTCTTCTCTGTCCGCTTCACCGTTGATTTTCTTTATGCTTCTCTCAGAAGTAGCAACCAGAGCTTTCGGAACAGCTTTTACATAATAATAATAATCATCATCTTCGTATTCAAGCCGCTCTGTTCTGGTGTAGTCTCCACCAAAAACAAAAAATTCCAGTATGATTCCGATCAGAACCGCAACTACTGTATAGATGATCAGTGACACCATGGAAACCTCAACACCAATACTCATACTTCCCGCAAGCATAATCACAATGTAAAGTACACCACCTGCAATAATGGCAATTCGCCATGCATAATCCATCATACGGGTACGAATCAGATTTACTGCAAGAACAACCACTACAAATGCGATTACATTCAGCCACATCTCACCGTTTTTCATGAGACCATCCGCCAGAAGTGTGATCTTGCCCATAATATCAAGATCAGTTCCCATCAGAACCTGAGACTGTACTCTGATAAAACGTACGAAATAGTAGATGATCACGCCGCCTGCTGCAGGAAGTGCAGAAACAGCACTGCTCAGCAGACCGCATCCGACCGGAAGAAGTGCCGGAAGATCAAAACCAAATGCAAGTGGTGCAAAAATAAGAACCATATTTTTGCCATTGCTGAAACGCAGAAAAAGAATCATCATAAACAGAATCAGGACAATCATAAATCCTGCAACTTCGATTCCAAGCGCATAACTGTGTCCGATCATCAGTGCAAAACCTGTAAAGACCATCATACCTGATGGAAGAATACAGCAGATCAACGCAAGGATCAGAACTACAAACATGTTGTCCAGAGCTCTCATATATCCCATATTGGTATTGATCCAGGTAAAATAGACCGCTGCAAGAATAAATTTCAGCAGAGGCAGCAAGTATATTTCATACTGTGCATATAATCCTTTTAATTTTTGTTTAAATTCCAGTAATGCTGTCATTTGCGATACCCTCCTGCGGCTCCTTTGCCGGATGCTTTTCTTTCTTCCCGGGCATAGATCTTGCTCAGTGAAGTCAGCTGACTGTAGTACTCCCTGACACTCTTCTTTGCACGGTAATATTTGACCGAATACTGTATATAGGTCAAAACAGAATAGAACACAAGAACAACCAGATAGCCGATAATAATATAAGCACCAAGCGCCACCAGATTCATCTTATGAATATTTTCCAGAAGATATTCCCCGAAATAAACAGCTACAGCTGCCACAATCAGCACATATCCGATTGTTATGAGAAAAAAGTTCTTAATCAGTGCCAGCCCAATATAATCACTTCTGTAATATCGACTGACAGGAAGATATTTTCTGCCCTTACCCTGCTCATACATGGCAAGCTTTGTCATTATCTTGACCTTTTCTTCATTGATCATATTCTGCTCCTCATAAACTCTATTTCTTATTTTAATAATGTAACTATTCAGTAGATACAGTATCCCGCGAGGTGTTTTGGCATGCTTTTTGCCAATATCCCGAGACATACAAGACAAAATGCTATCACCGAAGGTGATTTGGAATGCATTTTGGCTCGTAACTGTGAAAGTACTGAACAGTTACAAAATAATCATATTTGGATTAATTGTAACATATATCCACAACCATGAAAAGTGTTTTTTCTCCAGTCTACAGCTGTCCGATGCATAAAGTAACGAAATAAATTTCCCCGGCACCACTTTCTTTCAGACATTCTGCAAGCGTTTCAATCGTGCTCCCGGTCGTATAAACATCGTCGACTATCAGAATCCTAAGCCCCCTCACGGATTCCGTAATCTGAAAAGCATCCTTCAGATTTCTCATGCGCTCGACCGCATTCAGTTTTTTCTGAGATTTTGTCTCTCTTTTCTTTACAGCAAGCCCTGCAGCTACCGGAATCTGTAAGAGTTCTCCGATTTTTTCCGCAAGATCTTCTGCCTGATTAAATCCTCTGATACGTTTCTTGCGACACGTCATCGGTACAGGTACCAGTATGTCCGGACTCCAGCGCTTTATCTGCGTTCCGACATATCTGCAGATTTCTTCTGCATAATACCATCCATATTCCCGGCTGCCGTAATATTTGTATCGCAAAAGCGACTGTTTCATCTGCATATTGTATAGAAAAACGCCCCGTCCCTGACAAAATCCCCGTTTCCTGCTTTTACAGTCCGCGCAGTATTCTTCTGTCTCTGATACAGGTTTGCCGCATTTCAGACAGTAATGTTTCTCTATCAGATGAAAGCTTCCTCTGCATTCCGGACAGATATGAACCTTTTTTCCCGGCAATATTTTGTTACATGCCGGACACCGCGACGGATACAGTGCTTCCAGAAATAATTCTTTACCTTTCTGGAGGCATTCTGAAATCCCCGTGATTATAATTTTTTTATTCAGAATATGCCTTTCTCCCCGATGGCGCGCTCTCTTTATTCAGCTTCCTGAATTCTCCTGTCAAGGGAGCTGTATCTTCTCTGCTGTTTTTCGTTATTGATCATTTCGCGGAAAGTCTCTTCACTTCCGACCACTGTAACACATTTTCTTGCTCTCGTTACAGCAGTATAAAGAAGATTTCTGTTCATCAGCATCCGCGGACCCGACAAAATCGGAATGATCACTGCCGGATATTCTGAACCCTGTGACTTATGTATCGTAACCGCATAGGCAAGTTCCAGTTCGTCGAGCTGCTTAAACGTATACTGCGCATAACGTCCATCTTCAAATTCCACCTCTGCAAGCTCGGCAAATTCATTGATCATACGGATGATTCCTGTATCACCGTTAAAAACACCGACTCCCTTGTCTACCGGAATCCCATATCTGCCACGCACTTCCCACTCAAGCTGATAGTTATTACGAATCTGCATGACTTTGTCACCTTCACGAAAAAGTCCCTGTCCGATTTCTTTTTCTTTTTTGGACGGATCCGGTGGATTAAGATATCTCTGTAGAATCTGGTTCAGACGTTCCACACCCAGAAGGCCTTTACGCATCGGTGTAAGTACCTGTATCTCAAACGGCTTTGCTTCGACATATTTTGGCAGTTTTTCCTGAATGAGTGCAATGACAACACGAATAATAATGTCTGCATCATATCTTTTCAAAAAGAAAAAATCACGGCTTTTGTTGTTGATCTCAACCTGTTCTCCACGATTGATCTTATGTGCATTCACGACAATATCACTCTCAGATGCCTGACGGAAGATTTTCGTCAGTTCTACAACCGGAAACTGTCCGCTTCGGATAATATCTCGCAGAACATTTCCCGGACCGACACTCGGAAGCTGGTTCTCGTCACCGACCAGAATCAGTCTTGTTCCTGCAGTCACTGCCATCAGAAGAGAATGCATCAGATGAATATCCACCATAGACATCTCATCTATGATGATCACATCTGCTTCCAGCGGATTCTCCGCATTTCGTTCAAAATGAACCGGCTGTCCTTCCCGGTCATCTTCCGGCATTCCGGTCAGCTCCAGCATACGGTGAATAGTCTGTGCCTCATATCCGGTTGCCTCCGTCATACGCTTCGCAGCTCTGCCGGTCGGTGCTGCCAGCCGAAGCTCCGCACCTTCACTTTCAAAGAAGCGGATAATTGCATTGATCGTTGTCGTCTTACCTGTACCGGGACCTCCTGTCAGTACCAGAAGTCCATGTCCGGCAGCTTCTTTGACTGCTTTTTCCTGCATCTCATCCAGCACCGTACCTGTCTCTTTCTGGATCTGGCTGATCCTGCGCTCAACACGCTCTTCATCCTCCGGACAGTCAATATCCAGTTCCCGTAGCATCCGGGCTGTATTTAATTCCAGATAATAATACTGTGCCGGATAAACAAGTACCTGTCCTTTTTCTTCTTTCTGAATGATCTTTCGTTCCATCGAAAGGTCTACCAGATGTTTCTCCATGTAAGAAGCATCTACTCCGAGAAGCTGCTCCGCTCTCTTAAAAAGTTCTTCCTTGGGCAGATATACATGTCCTTCCCCACCTGCCTGCAAAAGAGTATACGACAACCCACTCTTTATCCTGTAATCTGAATCTGTATGAATTCCGATCCGATATGCAATCTCATCGGCTATCTTAAATCCGACGCCACTGATATCATCCGCCAGGCGATATGGATTTTCCTGTAAAACACTGTACACAGAATCCCCGTATTTCTGATAAATCTTTGCTCCGAGGTTCAGAGAGATTCCATATTTTTGCAAAAACATCATAACTTTTCGCATTTCGGATTTCTCTGCAATCTGTATTGCAATCTCGTGTGCTTTTTTCTCACTGATTCCCTTGATTTCTGCAAGACGCTCCGGCTCTTCTTCAACAATCCGAAGTGTATCTGATCCAAAATGCCGCACGATCCTGCCTGCCAGTGCTGCACCTATACCCTTAATAGCGCCGGAACCCAGATAGCGTTCCATAGCCATGGCATCTTCCGGCATCTTCTCTGTCAGCCGCACTGCCTGAAACTGTTTGCCGTATACGGGATGCTGTATAAAGTTTCCCTCTGCCTCGATCGATGCTCCCTGCGTAATGACCGGAAATGTACCGACACAGGTCAGTTCATCCTCGTCTTTTACACCTTTCAGCACCATCACTGTATATCCATTGTCTTCGTTCCGGAAAATGATATGATCAATATATCCGGTCACACATTCACTCATACCTGCCTCTTTCTTCCTGTTTTCTTTCGGAATTTCTCTTCAAACCATAATACAGCAAAAAGCCAGAATATTTATGATACACTTCACAAATACTCATGGCTTTTATCTAATGCCGGTCAGGCATCCATTCTGTTCATTATTTCCGCATACATCCCTGTACCCACAGCCACAACATGCATCGAATCCTGAACAGTCAGTGTATTGACTCCTGTCCTCTGTTCGATCAGTGTGTCCATGCCTTTAAGAAGTGCGCCACCACCTGCCAGAACGATTCCCCGATCGACAATATCTGCGACCAGTTCCGGCGGTGTTTTTTCAAGAATGCCATGGACAGCTTCTACGATCTGTCCTGTAGCATCCTTAAGAGCCTCACGGATTTCTTCTGATGTAAGTTTTATTTTTTTCGGAAGACCGGTAAGTACGTTTCTTCCTTTTACTTCCATGACCTGAGGGTTTACTTCCTCGATTGCAGTTCCGATTCTGACTTTGATCGTCTCCGCGGCATCTTCACTGATAAACAGCCCATGCGTCTTGCGAATGTAGCTGATGATAGCCTGATCAAAAGAATCCCCTGCCACCTTGATCGTCGAAGAAACTACCACACCGCCAATTGAGATCACCGCAATATCTGTCGTTCCTCCTCCGATATCCACGATCAGGTTTCCAAATGGTTTCGTGATGTCCACTCCGGCTCCGATTGCTGCCGCGATCGGTTCTTCTACGAGATAAACTTCACGCGCTCCCGCCTGATATGTTGCTTCTTCTACTGCTTTGCGCTCGATCTCCGTGATTCCGCTCGGTACGCAGACACTGATTCGCGGCTTACGAAACGCCCGGCGTCCCATTGCCTTTGTGATAAAATATTTCAGCATTTTTTCCAGCACCACAAAGTCCACGATCACTCCCTGGCGGATTGGTCGGATCACTTCCATGTTGGAGTTCACATGATTACTCATCTGTTTTGCTTCTTCTCCGATCGCACGGATCTTCTCAGTATCTTTATCATATACAACGACAGACGGTTCCTGCAGTACAAGACCCTTGCCTGTAGAATATACAAGACAGTTCGTCGTTCCAAGATCTATTCCTATATCATTTGCAGGCATAAAAATCCCCTTCCGTAACAATTCCAAATCTTATATCAGAAATTATTATAAACAACTTTCACCAAAATGAAAAGCCCCTGTTTCTCCCTGTACTTGTTACTGTTCACTCCGTTCACAGCAACTTGTATTTACTTAAGATATTTCGCCACATACTGGCCGGTATAAGAATCCGGGCATCCTGCAATTTCTTCCGGTGTACCAGTTGCAACGACCATGCCGCCACAGTCGCCGCCTTCCGGCCCCATGTCAACAATGTAATCCGCGGTTTTGATAACATCCAGATTATGTTCAATGACTACGACCGTATTTCCATTTTCGGTCAGTCGCTGCAGGATTTCCACCAGCTTGTGCACATCTGCAAAATGGAGTCCGGTTGTCGGCTCATCCAGAATATAGATTGTACGTCCGGTGCTTCTCTTACTCAGTTCTGTTGCAAGCTTGATTCTCTGTGCCTCACCGCCGGAAAGCTCCGTAGACGGCTGTCCCAGACGAATATAAGAAAGTCCTACATCATAGAGTGTCTGGATCTTTCTGCGGATAGACGGAATATTCTCAAAGAAAGTCAGTGCTTCTTCCACCGTCATATTCAGGACATCATAAATACTCTTATCTTTATATTTGACTTCCAGCGTCTCTCTGTTGTAGCGTTTGCCTTTGCATACTTCGCACGGTACATAAACATCAGCAAGAAAATGCATCTCGATCTTGATGATACCATCTCCACTGCAGGCTTCACATCGCCCGCCCTTGACGTTGAAACTGAAACGGCCTTTCTTGTAACCTCTTGCCTTTGCATCTGCTGTCGATGCAAACAGATCACGGATCTGATCAAACACACCTGTATAAGTAGCCGGATTAGATCTCGGTGTCCTTCCGATCGGTGACTGATCGATGCTGATCACCTTATCAAGCTGATCCAGCCCCTGAATCGCTTTGTGTTTACCCGGAATCACTCTTGCACGGTTCAGATCGCGTGCCAGTGTCTTGTACAGGACCTCGTTGATCAGAGAACTCTTGCCGGAGCCGCTCACACCTGTCACACACGTCATAATGCCAAGCGGAATATCAACATTTACCTGTTTCAGATTGTTTTCTGCTGCTCCCCGGATCTTCAGCCATCCGGTCGACGCTTTACGTTCAGAAGGTACCGGGATCTTGTACCTGCCACTTAAATATGCCCCTGTCACAGAACGCGGATTCTTCATAAGTGCCTCAGCTGTGCCGATTTCTACGAGTTCTCCACCATGTTCGCCGGCTCCCGGTCCGATATCCACCACGCAGTCTGCCGCACGCATTGTATCTTCATCATGCTCGACCACGATCAGACTGTTTCCGAGATCGCGAAGGCGCATCAGCGCACGAAGAAGTCTGTCATTGTCTCTCTGATGAAGACCGATACTTGGCTCATCCAGAATGTACGCAACTCCGACCAGTCCGGAACCAATCTGTGTCGCAAGTCGGATTCTCTGCGCCTCGCCACCGGAAAGCGTCGCTGTCGCACGGCTCAGAGACAGGTAATCCAGTCCGACTTCTGAAAGAAAACCTACTCTTGCACGGATTTCTTTCAGAATCTGTTTTCCGATCAGCTCCTGTTGCTCCGTCAGCTTCAGTTCTTCCATAAAAACTTTAAGTTTCGCTATGGAAAGTGCAGTCAGCTCATAGATATTACGTTCACCCACAGTTACTGCCAGAGATTCCTTTTTCAGACGCTGGCCTTTACAGGACTTACACGGAGTAATGCGCATAAAAGTTTCGTATTCCTGCTTCATCGCATCAGATCCTGTCTCACGGTATCTCTGCTCAACATTTTTAATCAGGCCCGGGAAAGCAACATCATAGATTCCCTCTCCTCTCTGACCTTTATAATAAACCTTGACTGCATGACCGTTTGTACCATGGATCAGAATATCTTTTATCTTGTCCGGGTAGTCTTCAAACGGTGTGTCCAGACTGAACCTGTATTCTTTTGCAAGAGCATCCAGAATTGCTCTCGTAAAGCTTCCCTTATCCGTACAGGACTGCCAGCCCATTACAGCGATCGCGCCCTGCGAGATGCTTAAGGATTTATCCGGTATCATCAGATCAATGTCAAATTCCATTTTGTATCCGAGACCAAAACAGTCCGGGCATGCACCGAACGGATTGTTGAAGGAAAAACTTCTCGGTTCAATCTCATCAATACTGATCTGACAATCCGGGCATGCAAAACTCTGACTGAATGTACGGATATTACCATCCATCGTATCGACCATAAGAAGCCCGTCTGACAGATCCAGCACTGTCTCAATAGAATCAGACAAGCGCTTTTCGATTCCCGATTTGACCACCAGACGGTCTACAATAACCTCAATATTATGCTTGATATTCTTATCCAGCTTGATTTCCTCGGAAAGTTCATAAAGATTGCCATCAATCTGCACCCTTACATAGCCACTTTTCTTTGCCTGTTCCAGAAGTTTTGCGTGGGTACCCTTACGACCGCGGACAACCGGTGCCAGCAGCTGCAGTTTCGTCCGCTCCGGCAGTGCCATAATATGGTCTACCATCTGATCGACAGTCTGCTTCTTGATTTCTTTGCCGCATTTCGGGCAGTGAGGAATACCGATACGTGCATACAACAGTCGAAAATAATCATAAATTTCCGTAACGGTTCCTACTGTAGAACGCGGGTTTCTGTTGGTTGATTTCTGGTCAATAGAGATTGCCGGAGGAAGTCCCTCGATCGATTCCACATCTGGTTTTTCCATCTGTCCCAGGAACTGTCTCGCATATGACGACAGAGATTCCATGTACCGTCTCTGCCCTTCCGCATAAATTGTATCAAAAGCCAGCGAAGACTTACCGGAACCACTGACACCTGTCAGTACCACAAATTCGTCCCTTGGAATGTCCACACTTAAATTCTTAAGATTGTTGACATTTGCCCCTCTGATCTTAATAAATTTTTTCCCCGATGTTCGTTCTGCCATCTTTCTCTCCTCTGTCACTCATCCAGCAAAAAATCTGCCAGAATATGGTTGCTCACATGTATTCCCTTACGTGTGAGTCGCCATTTTGTCTCTATATGTTCCATAAATCCTGTTTCTTCATATTTTTGCAGGATATCTCCGTAAATATCCATAAGCCGGACATCAAAATTTTCTTCAAATTTTTTTTCAGAAATACCCTCTGTCATCCGAAGACCAAGAAACATAAATTCTTCGATCTGCTCATTGCGTGACAGAACTGTCACATCTTTACGGATTTGATCCGGATTTCTGCTCTCTTTCAGATATTCCTGCATCTGATGCGTATTCGAAAAACGCATTCCCCCGTAAAGAGATGAAGCGCCCAGACCAAATCCCAGGTATTCAAGGCGCTGCCAGTATCCTGCATTATGCCGGCACATATATCCCTGCTTCGCATAGTTTGAAATCTCATACTGTCGATATCCATATCTTTCAAGAATCTCTGCGGTGTCCTCATACATCTGATACTCTGTGTCTTCATCCGGAAGATCAAGATTCTGTTCTGCAAATGGAGTTCCCTCTTCGATAATAAGACTGTATGCCGAAATGTGTTCAGGATTTAATTCTGCCACCTGATACAGATGCTGCCGCCATGCCTCACCGGTCTGACCCGGAATAGCAAACATCAGATCAATATTGATATTAGAAAATCCTGCTTTTCTCGCCCATTCATAGCTCTTCAGAAATTCTTCATAACTGTGGATCCTGCCAAGCAGCTTTAATTCTTCTGCATCTGTCGACTGCAGTCCAAGACTCAGCCGATTGATTCCGACATTGCGGTAAATCGTCAGCTTCTCCAGATCTACTGTCCCCGGATTTGCTTCAATCGTTACTTCCGCATCCTCACAGAAAAAAAATTGCTCCTGTAAAGTCCTCATAATAGAAGCAATCGCTTCTGCTTTCAGTGCGGAAGGTGTTCCACCTCCGATAAAAACAGAAACGATCTCATAGTCCTCTGTATGCTCTGCCGCACGAATTTCTTTCAGCAAAGCTTCTATATATCTGTCCTTCGTCTCTTCATCCGATGGGCCGGAAAGAAAATCACAGTACTGGCATTTACGGACACAGAACGGGATATGAACATACAGCTCGAGGGGAATTCTCCTGTTATTCTTCACTGTTATCCCCCTGATCTTCGGAATCATATGAATCTTCGGAATTATCATCCTGATCTGAACTGTCAGATTCACTTATATTTTCAGAATCATCCGTACTGCTCGAATCATCTGTATTTTCAGAATTGTCAGTATTACCTGAATCTGCGGTACTGTCCGTTGATGTCGTTACACCCGGATTCTCTGCCGCATAGATATTCACCATCGTAACATCACCGTTCGTCGTTACTGCTGCAGAATCGACCTGCTCCGGTTCAGGTGTCGGAGATGGCGTCGGTGTGATGCTGATCTTAAGGACCTGCTCCGATGCCGGATCTGTCTTTTTCTTTCCACAGCCACATCCGGCAAGCGTCACACAACAAGCCAGTATACATAATATAAGCACTGTTTTGAATAATCTGATTTTCATAGTCCTCTCCCCTTTCTTCGGGAACAAAGATTATTTGTAACTGTTCAGTACCCTCACAGTTACGATTATTTATCATCCAGTTTCAATACGCTCATGAAGGCTTTCTGCGGAATCTCCACATTACCTACCTGACGCATTCGTTTCTTACCTTCCTTCTGTTTCTCCAGAAGTTTCTTTTTACGGGAAATATCACCACCATAGCACTTTGCAAGTACATCCTTACGCATGGCACGTACGGTCTCTCTGGCAATGATCTTGCTTCCGATTGCTGCCTGAATCGGAATTTCGAAGAGCTGTCTCGGAATTTCTTCTTTAAGCTTCTCACACATCTTGCGTCCACGCTCATAAGCAGTATCAGCATGTACAATAAAAGAAAGTGCATCGACTTCTTCTTTATTGACAAGGATGTCTAGCTTCACAAGCTCACTACGCTCATAGCCACACAGCTCATAATCAAGAGAAGCATATCCTCTGGATCGGGATTTCAGCGCATCAAAGAAGTCGTAAATAATCTCATTCAGCGGAAGTTTATATTTCAGAAGTGCACGTGTTTCTTCCATATATTCCATACCTTCATACTGTCCACGGCGTTCCTGACAGAGATCCATGATCGCACCGATAAATTCTGTCGTCACCATGATCTCAGCATTTACCATCGGCTCTTCCATATATTCAATTTCAGACGGATCCGGAAGATTCGACGGGTTCGTCAGCTCGATCACTTCACCATTTGTCTTGTAGACTTTATAAACAACGCCCGGCGCAGTCGTCACAAGGTCAAGATTGTATTCTCTCTCAAGACGTTCCTGAATGATTTCGAGATGAAGCAGTCCCAGAAAACCACAGCGGAAACCAAAACCGAGAGCAACGGATGTCTCCGGCTCAAAAAACAGTGATGCATCATTGAGCTGAAGCTTCTCCAGCGCATCACGGAGATCACCATACTTCGCACCATCTGCCGGATACAGACCACAGTATACCATCGGCTGTACTTTCTTATAACCCGGAAGTGCCTCAGCACATGGTCTCTCATTATCAGTAACAGTATCACCCACACGGGTATCACCAAGATTTTTAATGCTTGCTGTAATATATCCAACCATACCGGCAGTCAGCTCATCACACGGAATAAACTGTCCTGCGCCAAAATATCCTACTTCAACAACCTCTGTCGTAAATCCGGTTGCCATCATACGTATCTGTGTGCCTTTCTTTACGCGTCCGTCCATAATACGGCAGAATACAATAACACCCTTATAAGCATCATAAATTGAGTCAAAGATCAGCGCCTTCAGTGGTGCATCTACATCCCCGTGAGGTGCCGGGATCTTCGTCACGATCTGCTCAAGCACTTCACCGATATTCAGTCCGGTCTTCGCAGAAATACGTGGAGCATCCTCTGCCTCAAGTCCGATCACATCTTCGATCTCACTGACAACACGATCAGGATCCGCGCTTGGCAGGTCAATCTTATTGATAACCGGAAGAACATCCAGATCATGATCCAGCGCAAGATATACATTCGCAAGTGTCTGCGCCTCGATACCCTGTGCCGCATCTACAACCAGTACTGCGCCGTCGCAGGCAGCAAGACTTCTCGACACCTCGTAATTAAAATCGACATGTCCGGGAGTATCTATCAGGTTGAAAATGTATTCTTCTCCGTCACTGGCCTTATATACGATTCGTACGGCCTGTGACTTGATCGTGATTCCACGTTCTCTCTCAAGTTCCATATTATCAAGAACCTGAGACTGCATCTCGCGCTCAGTCAATGTCCCTGTCTGCTCGATAATACGGTCTGCCAGTGTGGATTTGCCGTGGTCTATATGTGCAATAATGCAGAAATTGCGGATTTTGCTCTGATCTATCATTCTGCGGTGTTCCTCCTTATGTATCTGACTGTCATTTCAAATAAGTTCTTTCTTATATAATCTTTCTATAATAAAGATTCGTATCATGGGGCATTATAGCATAGAAATTTACCTTTAGTCCAGTTCTTCCGCCACTTCTGTCTCTATATGCTATTATTATACAAACATACGTTCTTATTTGCAAGTCTTTCTTTTTAAACTTCTTTTTTATTTTCCCTGCAGCACCCGATCCAGAATATCTGCAAACGGTTCCATTGCATTTTTTACCTCTTGCACAGTATTTGTCTGCGCCCCCGCTTCCAGAAGCAGTGCCCTCGGACGCAGATGCAGATTATACCGAAGTCCCGCAAGATAAATCCCCCTGTAAAGTTCCGGATAATAAAGCGCCGCCTGATATTCCAGCTGAAATGAAAACGCCAGATTGTCCTGAATATAAGGATTTGGAAGATATGAAAGATCTCCGCTGTTTATCGTATGGCTGAGTCCATTATAAAAAAGCAACTGTGCCGTCTCTTTTCCGTTGATCTCCGTCACCAGACGACGATCATCCGGTACACCGTCCCGATGCAGATCAATAACTACCTGTATGGATGGATTTTCTTTCAGAACAGGCTCCAGCCATGCCCTTGCATAATCATATGCTTTGCTTCGATCCAGCTCCCCTCCCGCAAGATCAAACTTTTCCGTCACATGCATCACCTGATAGCCGTACGTTTCTGAAAGAAGTTTTGTGAGATAATCGCCTACTCCAACGATTGTATCTTCGACTTTTCCTTCCCTTGAATCGCAGAATGTCTCCTGTGAATGGCTGTGATAAATAAGTATCTGTGGTAGCCCCGCCTCTTTTGGCAAAGTAAGATCTTCTGCCAGAAATTGTGCTGCATTGATCTGTTCTGCCGTTGTTTCTGTAGCGGAATCCACAATAAAAAAATGATTCATCAGATAATCGTAATCTGCCAGCTTTTCCGGTGCCAGATCGATTTCCGGCACCGGAACGACCTGTGCTGCCGCTGTCGCAGTTTCCTCCTCTGCAGGAGGTTCCGTCACAACCGCCCGAGTATTTTCCTGCCCTGGTTTCGGAGCTTCTGTCACTTCCAGTTCATTTTTCACAGATTCTGTAATTTGTGGCGTCTTCGTAATTCCCGGTGTCACTCTCGCATCTTTATTTTCTTCACGCACCATCTTTCCAAGATATCGCGTATTACTCTCCACCAGCTTTTCATATGTCTCCTGATCCTGTCTCTGCAGATCTTCCACGGCCTGTCCTTCCAGAAAACGATACAGCGGGAGCTGCCGGAATACATTTTTCTGCAGCGCAAATACTCCCGGCACAACCGCCAGAACCACAAATATGCAACACTCCAAAACAAGATAAAATACCTGCCGGACCTTTGACACAGGATCACCCCTTTCAGATAATCCTATGATATTTTTTTTCGGATTATACTTGACTGAACGCAATGTTCAGACCTTCAGATATTGTGAAACTCAGATATTTTATAGTTTCATCCACATCTTTCGGCGTAACAAACATACTGTACAGATTAGGAGCGATCATTTCGTCCAAAAACTCCTTCTGCTCCGTTTCCTCCAGTGTATCCAAAAGGTGTGCCATCGAATCATGAACGATCGTAGCTGCGTCCACCACAGTCGGCACACCGATTCCAATCACCTTCACCTGTAAATTTTCCTCCGTCAGACCATTTCTATGATTTCCGACACCCGAGCCCGGATGAATTCCCGTGTCCGTAATCTGTATCGTACGACTGAGCCTGCGTACACTCCTTGCTGCAAGCGCATCAATTGCAACCACGACATCCGGTTTTGTCTCAGAAACAATTCCCTGCACGATCTCCGCAGTCTCCATACCGGTCTGTGCCATCACTCCGGGGGCGATTCCGCTGATCCGGTGCATTTTTTTATGTTTGATCCCGCGAAGCCCATATTCTTTTATAATATGTCGTGTCATCAGAAGATTATCCACTACCTGAGGTCCCAGTGCATCAGCAGTGATCGCCGCATTTCCCAGCCCAACGACAAGTACTGACTTTTCTTTTTTCAGATCGATCAGTTTTCGCAGGTGAGTCGATATCTCTTCGGATATTTCTCTGTGATAATCCTCATCCGGTGTCGAAAGCTCCGGCGCCTCAATCGTAATATACGTTCCCTGCGGCCGTCCCATGGATTTTGCTCCATTTTCCGTCACAATTTTTACGACCGTCGTCCGCACATCTTTTTCCTCATCGTATTCTTCATGCACTTCCACACCCCGTATTTCCGCATTTTCCTCTGCAAATCGCTCTGTTGTCTCAAGTGCAAGGTCTGTTCTGATTCTTCTGCTCCCCGACATATCTACATCCTCCTGTTTTTTCATATTTTTGCTTTCTGTAACGTTTATGAGAATTATTTGTAATTTTTACGTGAATTATGTATTGACAATCCCTGCCAAATGTACTAATATATATAAGCATGTTTACAGAAGCGCCCGTGTCTGTTTCTGTAACAACGACACAATATCAGAATTTGAAACGGAGGTGTACCAATTGGCTAACATCAAATCTGCTAAGAAGAGAATTTTAGTAAACAGAACTAAAGCTGCTAGAAACAAATCTATCCGCTCTGCTGTTAAAACTTCTATCAAAAAAGTAGAAGCTGCAGTTCAGGAAAACAATAAAGCTGCTGCACAGGCTGCTCTTACAGAGGCTATCTCTACAATCAGCAAAGCAACTTCTAAAGGTGTTTATCACAAAAACAACTGTGCAAGAAAAATTTCCCGTCTTACTAAAGCTGTCAACAGCATTGGCTAATTCAGGAAACACTTATTTTTAATTATAAGCTTATAATTAAAAGGACAGTCACAACCGTCAGTGACTGTCTTTTTTATTTCTATAAATCAGGCGGGCAGATCTCTTTACGAATCTGCCCGCCTTTTTCTTTTGTATTCGTTAAATCAGCCGCCAAGTTCCACCATACGGTGAATGCAGCGTCCTGCCCCATCAACGATATCCTGCGGAAGTTCAATCACTTCTCCGCCCATTCCCTTCAGACAATTATAAACATCCATCAACGTTGTAATTTTCATATTCATGCAGGTAAGCATAACGGAAAGTGGATAAAACTGCTTATCCGGACATGCAAACTGCAGGTGTTCAACGATGCTGTTTTCTGTACCGATGATGAATTCTTTTGCATCGGATTTTTTTGCATAATCTATAATGCCTGTTGTAGAACCTATATAATCTGCCTGCTCAACTACTTCCTGACGGCATTCCGGATGAACAAGAAGAAGTGCCTCCGGATGCGCTTTTCGAGCTTTTTCGACATCTTTTGCACTGACAACAATATGTCTCGGACATCCACCTTTATAGAAAACAAAGGATTTTTCCGGAAGTTTTTCGGATACGAATCTTCCAAGATTCGGATCCGGAATAAACAGAATCTTATCATTTTCAATCTTACTGCATATCTGAACCGCCGAAGAAGATGTCACACAAACATCACATTCCGTTTTCAGCTCAGAAGTCGTGTTGATATAAGCCACAACCGTATGATCCGGATGCTCTGCTTTCAGTTTACGGAGTCCCTCTAGATCAAGCTGCTCTGCCATCGGGCATCCCGCTGAAGGATTTGCAAGCCATACTTTTTTCTCCGGACTCAGTACTTTACATGTCTCTGCCATGAAACGGACACCACACATGATCATACCTTTACATTTACTTTTTGCTCCCTGTACACTCAGTCCATAGGAATCCCCCATATAATCTGCAACTTCCAGTATTTCCTGTCCCTGATACGCATGTGCCAGAATACAGACATCCTGCTCTTTTTTCATTCGCAGGATCTCCTGCTGAATTTCCTGTATTGTCATAATTTTATATTACCTTTCTCTGTATGCTGCTCCCACGGCTGAAGTGGTGCAAGAAATCCTGCTTTCTCCAGCTGATTCCGGATCAGATCCAGCCTTTCCTCACTTGATGCTTCAATCAGATGATAATGATATCCTGAAGTTGCACTGCTGAGCACCGTAGAACGGCTGTTTTGCAGTGCCTGAATAAATTCTCTGACATCCTGTCTTGAGCGGATATCCATCTCCGCACTGACACGCCCGTAAACCCTGTGACTGATGCTGATATTTTTTACGTGTCCGCCGCAATCCACGATCAGATTCAGCTCCTGTGCTGCCTTGTCCTGACTGTGACGTACTTTGAATTCACGGGTACAGCTGCTGTCCTGCTCCATGACATAGCCTTTTGTTGTGGAGAGGATTCCCGGTGTGGATGCACGGATCACCGCCAGATCCTGCACGATCACCTGACGGCTGACCCCAAAACGTCCTGCCAGTTCTCTTGCTGCAATCGGAACTTCCGTCTGTTTCAGGATCTTTAATATTTCTCCGCGTCGTTCTCCTGTATTCATAGAATTTTCTCCTTATACCGCATGAAGGTTTTTCATGGAAATGTCAAGAATCGGAGCAGAATGCGTCAACGCACCGCTGGAAACAAAATCAACGCCGATCTCACGGATCTTCTGAATATTTTCTTTTGTGATGTTGCCGGAGCATTCTGTCTGCGCTCTTCCGTCAATCAGTTCAACAGCCTGTTTCATAACTTCCGGTGTCATATTATCCAGCATGATAATGTCTGCACCTGCTTCAACTGCTTCTTTTACCTGATCAAGTGTCTCTACTTCAATCTCAATCTTGCGTACAAATGGGGCATATGCTTTTGCCATCTTGACTGCTTTTGCAACACTGCCCGCAGCTCCGATATGGTTATCTTTCAGCAGGACACCATCAGACAGGTTGTATCTGTGGTTATGTCCGCCCCCGACTCTTACTGCATATTTTTCAAATACACGGCAGTTTGGTGTTGTTTTTCTTGTATCAAGAAGTGTCACATTACTTCCTTCAAGAAGCTTTGCCACCTGTCTGGTGTAAGTTGCAATGCCACTCATTCTCTGCAGATAGTTCAGGGCAACACGCTCTCCGGAAAGAAGTACGCGGATATCTCCGGTTACGGTGGCCATCAGCTCACCTTTTTTTACTTCATCTCCGTCCTTGCAATGAAGATCAATTTCTGTCTTTTCATCAAGGATCGTAAATACTCTCGCGTAGATTTCCAGTCCGGCAACCACACCATCTTCTTTTGCGATCAGGTCAACGGTTCCCTTTGTGGCAGTCGGCATTACTGCATTTGTAGAAACATCCTCGCTTGTGATATCTTCCTGCAACGCCATACGGATTAACTGATCCGCCTGCATTTTCATTGTAATTTCATTCATGGCTCATTTTCATCCTTTCGATTTCCTTTAATACCATTTTGTGATAACCATCCAGTACTGCTTCTTTGTCTTCATATGGTTTCATATCTACAGAACCGAGTCTGCACGGCTCATGCTTCTTTCCGAAAATTATATCATCTGCCGCTCTTCTTGCAAAGACCAGAGATTCCAGCAGGGAATTACTTGCCAGTCTGTTTTTGCCGTGAACACCATTACAGCTCGTCTCACCGCAGGCATACAGCCCCTTCATAGAAGTACGGCTTCCCAGGTCAACTTTGATTCCGCCCATGAAATAGTGCTGCGCCGGGACGACCGGAATCGGCTCTTTGCGTGGATCAAAACCTTCTTCAAGACATCTGTGGAAAATATTCGGGAAATGTTTCATAATCGTATCTTCGCCCAGCGGACGCATATCTTCCCAGACAAATTCTGTCTTGTCTTTTTTCATCTGCCCGAAAATCTTCTGACTCAGAAGATCACGTGGCTGCAGCTCATCTGTAAAACGCTGTCCGTTCTTGTCATAGAGAAGTGCCCCTTCACCACGGACAGATTCGGAAATCAGGAATCTTCTGCCCGGCTTACGAGAATAAAGTGTTGTCGGATGAATCTGTATGTAATCAAGATGTTCAAGAACGACCTGATGTTTCATCGCAATTCCGAGACCGTCACCGGCAATATGCGGGAAGTTCGTGGAATTCTTATAAAGGCCTCCAAGTCCGCCGCATGCCAGTACAACTTTGGACGCATGTACCGGGTAAACCTCATTCTGCTCATCCATGATAACTATACCGCCGCAGATATTGTCGTCAGAAATCAGATCGACCATCGTCATGTATTCGCAGATTTCGATATTATCTCTGGTGCGTGCCTGTTCAAGTAAAGTCTGTGTAATCTGTTTGCCTGTGATATCTTTATAAAAAAGAATTCTCGGCTGGGAATGTGCGCCTTCTCTTGTAAAATCAAGTTCTCCGTCCGGAGTTCTCGCAAATGTAACATTGCGCTGAAGAAGATCACGGATGATGCTGTTGGAGCTGCGGATCATAAGATCAACCGCTTTTTTGTCATTTTCGTAATGTCCTGCACGCATGGTATCTTCAAAGTAATCATTATAATCGTCTTCTCCGCGCAGCATGCAGATACCGCCCTGTGCAAGGAAGGAATCAGACTGATCCGCCTCCTGTTTGGTGATCATCAGGATGTTTGTGCGCTCCGGGAGGTTCAGGGCACAGTAAAGGCCCGCTGCTCCTGTTCCTACGATAATGACGTCGTAATTTTCTTTCATTTTTTGTGTCCTCGTACCGGTGATGCCGGATTTTCTTTTGAGTTTGGATTTGTGTTTTCTGTTTTGTGATTATACTACCCGACATGTTAGGTGTCAAGACACCTGTGTATATTATTGTAAAGGTGAAAGGGAGACATCGCATCTGACAGGAAATATCGTGGGGCAGAGCTAAGGGAATACGGGACCGAGAACGGCTTCGGGACTGAAATTTTCTAAGGTGCCGCTCAACTATTAAAACCATCCATAAAAATCACAAACTCGCCTTCGGCTCAGACAGTGTGATTTTTATGAATAACATAGTTGTACAGCACCAAAGAAAATCTACAGTCCCTGCAGAGGTTCCCGGTCCCGTATTCCACAGCTCTGTTCCACATTTTTCCAGCTCGGATTCATCTCTTTCTTCAAGGCTTTCGCTCCACCTTTCCAATATATGGCACGATCCTCTTTCTCCAGGGCGGCGCCCAACGTTCTTCCCCTGTTTGCAGCTTTCCCGCCGCCCGGTCCGATTCCGGGCAAGCTCCGACCACCGCCCCGCGAGATAAATAAAGTGAAACAGGTAAGACTATTTCTGTCCTGAAAGCACAAAAACCTCGACAACTATCCCATTCCACGAGCCTTTGCAGATATCTGTAGTTGTACTTGGTTCTGAAATGTCTGCGTTATTCAGAAATGCCAGCTCTGTCTGAGCGTCAGCGAGTTTGCTGGCATTCCTGAATGGGTTTAGCAGACAGATCATGACCTAGTACAACCAGATATCGAAACTGCTCGCAGATGGGATAGCTGTCAGAGGTTTTGTTCCTTCCACCAGACTTTTCTCACCTGTTTGTTTTATTTATTTCATGCTATATTTTACTATCAACAATTCCACACTCAATACATCCTGCAGTCTTCCGGTCTTCACGGCCTCCTCTGCATCTACAAAATCCGCCTCCGCTTTTTCAAGCTCCTCAATCTTGTACGCCCTCGCACATACCAGCAGATTTCTCACCGCAAACGACGGCACGCCCAGTCTTGTGGCTATCTCATTCTGGGAAGCGCCCTCCACCGACATCTTCTTCGCAAAACACATTTGCCGGAACTGCTTCGAAAGCAGAAACAGAATCCTCATTGGCGGCTCGCGAAGTGTCAAAAGATCATTGTACAGATCCAGCGCTTTACGCTGATTCTTTTCTGTAACGGCACGTACCATATCAAAAATTTTGTTTTCAGTCCGTGTGGTACAGATTTCCTCGATATCCTCTGCTGTGACGACATCTTTTCCCATCGTGTACGTGATCAGCTTTTCCAGCTCCATACGGATATTTCCCATATCCGTGCCGGTCTTTGTCAGGAACAGTTCCATATCTCCCGGACGGATTCTTCTGCCTTCCTTCGCAAGGATTCCTGCTGCCCAGCGCATCAGAGTTTTCTCATCCTGCTTTGCAAATTCCACAATTCTGCCACAGCTTTTGACTGCTTTGTACATCCTGTTTCGTTTGTCGACTTCTTCCTCCACAAAAACAATACGCAGGTAGTCAGGAAGCTCCTTCATATAATCTGCCAGCTCGTCACATTTATTCTTAAAAAATCCCGAATTTTCTACCAGAACTACTCTGTGGTCTGCAAAAAAGGGCATCGTCTCGCAGAGATCGATCAGCTCTCTTGCTTCGATTCCTTTGCCTTCATATTTACTGAAATTCATGGTATCGTCATCTGGATTCAACGCATGTATCAGTTTTTCTTTATACTGGATCTTAAGATATGCCTCTTCGCCAAATAAAAGGTACGCATTTTTAAAATTGCCTGTCTTAATATCTTCCTGTAAATTCTTCAATGCTGACAAGTCCTCCTGAAAATCACCCTATCTGTCTCTCTAGTATAGACGATTTTTTCTTTTTTCTCAATCTATAAATCTGTCCAGCCAGATTCCTTCCCCGTCTGTCTGCACAGTAATTGCTCCGTTTTTCATCGTATATTCCACCTGCGCACCGCAGTCTTCCAGCCTTTTTATTGTATCTGCCGACGGATGACCATATGTATTCTTTGCCGAACAGGAAACCACCGCAATCTCAGGACTTACAACATCCAGAAATCCCTGACAGGTCGAATATTTTGATCCATGATGTGCCGCCTTCAGAAAGTCCACATCTTCCATTGAATCCAGCAGCTTTTTCTCAGTCTCTGCCCCGATATCCCCAGTAAAAAGTCCCCGAAACTTCCCAAAATGAACTTCCATGACCATGCCGTCTTCATTCGTATCACTGCCATCCGCCCCGTTTTCCGGTGCCAGAATCTCTATTTGAGCTTCCTTTGTTTTAAGCAGATTCCCCTCCCGGGCAGTCTGTACCAGAATCCCAGTCTGCTCTGCCAGCATTTTCAGCTTCTCGTACTCCTCACCTGTCGTATTCCAGTCCGGCAAAATCAGATTTTTGACACGCACTGTCGCAAGATTCTGTGCGCATAGTTCCAGAAGTTCCTCGATTCCACTGATATGATCCTGATCTGTATGCGAAACAAAAATCCCGTCCAAAGTGGCAATCCCCTGATTTTTCAGATACGGAAGGATCTGACAGACTGCTGTATTTTTCTTATTACTGCTGCCACCATCAATCAGGAAATTCTCTCCTCCGGGCATTTTAAGTACACAACAGTCCCCCTGCCCGATGTCCAGACAAGTGATCGTCAATCCATTACGGGAATGATATCCAAGAAAAACGACCGCAAGTATCACTAAAGCAACGGATGCTGCCTTCTTCCCCCATTTCACTCCCATAAAAGCCACACCCAGCATCACATAATACACCGCACACTGCCACAGCTGGGGACTTCCCGCGATCCAGGTGCTGTGCGGTATCCAGCCCACCACTTCACATAGTTTTTCGTATAAAAACAGCACACATTTTCCCGGAAATACTACCCTCTTCGCAATTTCAATCACAAATATCCCCACTGGCAATGCAAAAATCCCACTTGCCAGCACAATCCCCGATGTCGGCAGCACAAGCAGATTCAGAATCACACCGGCAAGCGACACTTCTCCATACGCGTGTAATGCAATCGGAAGTGTTATCAACCACACAATTACCGAACCGGCAAGACTTTTTGCTGTCCTTTTTTTCAGATTAAGCAGGGAACAGATTTCCGGTGTCAGGGCACCGATTCCAATCACCGCCCCAAACGACAGCAAAAAACTCACATTGTACAGGTATGCCGGCGCGTCCAGCAAAAGCACGATTGCCGAAAGCGCCATTGCACTTAGGAGATCATAACTTCTCCCCGCTATTCCGGCGCCGACCAGCACCAGAAACATTCCGACCGCACGCATTGCAGACACGCTTCCCCCTGTCACGATCCCATAAGCATAGATCAGAAATGCCGAGACCGCACCGGCCACACCGTTTCCGGCTCCTGCCTTTTTCAACAATCGAAAGAAGCCCATACCGACAAAGCTGATATGCAGTCCCGAAATCGCAAGTATATGCATGATTCCGGCCATCTGGTACTGCATTTTTGTTTCTGCATCGAGATTTCCTCTCTCTCCAAGAATCATTGCCTGAAAGATTCCTGCATATGACCCAGCCGCTTCGTCCAGTATAGTTCCCGCTTTCTGGCGGATTTCCTGCAAAAACTGTCCAAAGTATGAATAACCGGTACTTTTGTCACAGACTTTCCCGTCTTTCATCTGGTAATAGATTTTTTGACAGGCATAATACTGTTTTGAATCAAATTCTCCGGGATTTCGAGATCCCGGAATCTCTTCTAATTTTCCACAGACCCGCAAAAACATCCCGATTCGGATCTGCTCTTCTTTATTCAGATAAACTTTTATATTTTCAATGGGAATTTGTTCTGACCCGACAGTCAGACAGACTTGTTTCAGATAGACAGAAAGAGAATACTCTGCAGCCTGACAGTTCTGCACCTCGCCGCTCACAGTAAGTTTCGGATGTTCCGAAATATACTTCTGTACAGACACCGGCAGCGGATTTCCGTTTATCATGGAAATCCCCACCAGATCCGTCACATAGAGGCAAAGCATCAGAAACAGACAGACCAGACACACCGGGCGTCTTTTCATTGTCTTTCCTTTCTGTATGGCTCTGCATGTTTATAGAATTTTCTCAGGACTCCTTTTTGTCGTCCTGCACAACAAGATTTTCATTTTTTTCATAAAATTTGTACAACGGAAGGCTTTCCCGGAAATTGCCGTCCATACTGCCCTCAACAGAAATCTGGACTTTTTCTGCATCACAGGAATCCAGAATAGAATTTACAACAGAATAAACCGCAATGTCCTCGGACACATCCGCTGTTCCTTCACGGAAAGCACTGTTCATATTGACATAACAGATCTTATCCGCCGTTATCACGCTCAATACAGAAGAATGTTCCGATATTGTCGGATAATGTCCCTCTTCCATTGGTCCTTTTGCAAGCTGTTCAAGAACAATCCGCTCTTTCGGAAGAGAACGCCTGTAATAGACATTTCGCACTTCCTTCACAAGTTTTTTGCCGCTTTTGTCTGCAAAATACAGCGTAAACGTATCATACCGATAGCTTTCAGTGTCTTTTCCGGAATACTCTGCAAATGTTTTGCCGGTCATTTCACCGATTTCTTCGTTTCGTGAATTTTTGAGCGCCTGTCCTGCCACTGTAAAACATATTTTAGTGATATCCGGCACCTGCAAAAGTGTCTGCACGATTCCGGCACGTGTCATAATCTCACGTACTTTACTCATATCACTGTACTCTTTGCTGAAATCAATGACCAGAAGATCGTCCTGTACATCATATGAATTGATCGACACCTCTTCCGGAAGCAGGCTGACTCCTCCGTCCGGAACTTCCTTCTTGCCAAGTTTCTGCATCAGATCTTTAACCATAAATTCGGTTGTTTCTTCCTTTGGCTCATACGGTTCCTCTTTCAGTACCGTTTCTGACGCATTCAGATAATAAAAACTGTATTTACTTTCTTCCGTGCCTGACTGAATTTTCGTCTCAATGCTGCATCCTGCAAAAAGACTGCATATCAGTGCTGCCAGAAGAAGTATGCTAACTGATTTCTTCATCCGGCACCTCCTACGGAATATATGACAGGGGCACGCGAACGGAAAATGTCGTTCCTTCCCCTTCTTTGCTGAATACTTTGACCACACCATGATGCATCGTGATCGTACTTCTGGTTATTGCAAGTCCCAATCCCGTTCCACCGATCTCCCTTGAATGCGATTTATCTACACGATAAAAGCGCTCAAAAATACGATCCAGTGAATCCTCCGGTATACCCATTCCGGAATCTGCTACTGTGACATAAAAATCCTTGTGGTCCGCATCAATTGAGACGCGTACCCATCCGTCATCCACATTATATTTGATTGCATTTTCGACCAGATTGCTGATCGCCGAAGTAAATTTCAACTCATCTACATCCGCTTCTACCGGTCGGAAACTGTCAAGGATCAGATCAATATTACGCTTGTCTGCAATCGGACGAAGTCGCTTGAGAATGTCCTCAAGAAGCTGATTGATATTCATATGGCTGATCTGAAGATCAGCTGATTTCTTGTCCATTTTAACCAGTGTCAGAAGATCCGTGATAATACGGTTTTCTCTGTCGATCTCATCTGTAATATCACGCATAAATTCCTGATAAAGTTCCTCCGGCACGCCTTCCTGACCAACCAGCGAATCAGCCAGCACTTTCATAGAAGTCATCGGTGTCTTTAATTCATGTGACACATTGGACACAAACTCGGATCGCGATTCGTCCAGTACTTTCATTCTCGTCAGCATTTTATTAAATGCATCTGTGATCAGTTCGGTCTCTGTATAATCCGGTACAGAAATCTCATCTTTCTGATAACCATCTGTGAGGTCTTCAATGGACTTTGTAACTCTCGCCAGCGGTTTGACAAGTACAGCTGCCAGAATATACGAAAGGAATATCGACAGCACAATGATGATTCCTACGATCAGCATGCCTCTCTGCTCCAGTTCGCTCACGGTAGCCATCACAGCACTCATAGAAATATTTACCAGCAATGCACCCTGCATCTGCGGCACATCAGCACTTCTGACCGGAACAGCAAGTTCCAGCGTCTGTCCATATTGACGATAGTCAGTAGCCTCTCCGCTTTTAAAGCATTTGACCACTTTCGGCGAGATCAGTATCTTGCCCTCATCTACATTATAGGTATCTTTCACTACCTTAAAATCACGGTCCACCAGCATGATCCTGCCACCGTAAGCGTTGGACAGAACCTCGAGTTTGCTGTTGATCGACTCTGAGTTCGGATCATTGAGATAGTTTTCTTTAATGATCTGGTTGCAGAGTATTACGCACTGCGTCCGTATCTCGCCTGTCCGTACCTCAATCGCCTGCTGTTTATAATTGCCGATCATGAGCTGTGCCACAATGATTCCCGGCACGATTCCGAGAATGACCAGAATGACCATAATGCGAAAACGCAGGCTCTTAAAAAATTTGGTTTTCTTTTTTGTTACCATATCTTACGCCTGAAAATAATATCCTACACCCCATTTGGTGTGTACATATTTGGGCTCGCTCGGGTTGGTCTCGATCTTTTCGCGGAGACGACGGATATGTACGTCCACAGTTCTGACATCTCCCGGATACTCATATCCCCAAACGATATTCAGAAGGTTCTCACGGCTGTAAACTTTGTTCGGGTTGAACACCAGAAGTTCCAGCACGTCAAACTCTTTTGCGGTAAGATTGATCTCCTTGCCTGCAATAAATACACGACGGCTCTCGCAGTCCAGTTTCAGATCTCCGGACTCGATCGTCTTTGCTTTTTCTTTTTCTTCATGTTCGGAACGTGCACGACGCATGATCGCCTTAATACGTGCCTTGACTTCCAGAATATTGAACGGTTTTGTGATATAGTCATCTGCACCGTAATCCAGTCCCAGAATCTTATCCATATCTTCACCTTTTGCAGTCAGCATAACGATCGGAACATTGGAAAATTCCCTGATCTGCTGGCATACCTCCAGTCCGTCCATCTTCGGAAGCATCAGATCCAGAAGGATGATGTCATATTTATTTGCCTTTGCTTTCTCGACTGCTTCCTCGCCGTCGTATGCACAGTCAACCTCCATGCCATCCTGCTCCAGATTGAAACGGATTCCTTTTACGATCAGTTTCTCGTCATCCACCACTAAAACTTTCCTGCTCATTCTTTTCTCCTTATTTTACTGCTATTTTATCCTTGATCGCCGAAAATGTACTTTCTTTGATCCCGGGTACCTGCATGATTTCCTCCACTGTAGAAAAAGCCCCGTGTTCCTCTCGATAGGAAAGGATTGCCTGTGCCTTGGCCTCTCCGATTCCTGTCAGTGTTTTCAGAGCGGCCGCATCCGCGATATTAATATTGACCGTATCGGAATCATTCTCATCCGTATCGTCTCCCGGGCTTCCGAGAGTAGATGTACTTTCCTCCGGCATCGGATAATTTCCCGCTTCCGCTTCTTCCTGTGTAGGTACATAAATCTGCTGACCATCACTGACCGGCTGCGCCTGATTGACAAGTCTCGTTGCTGCTTCCGGCAAAAAACCTCCCGCCGCCTCGATTACCTGAAAAATCCGGCTGTCGTCTTCCATCTCATATACGCCGGGATTTGCGACCGCTCCACAGACATCCACAAATATCTTCGCCGGCGTCTCACCAGTCTCTGGCTGAGATTCAACCGGCTCTGTCTGTTTTTCCACTTCGGCTGTCTTTGTTATTTCTGCATCTACAGCCTCCGTCACTTCCGGTGTCCTTGTATTTTCTGTCTCAGTCTGACCCGTCAGCAGCATTTCACTCCGGTGATCCCGGCAGCCACTTAATCCGACGCTGCAAAGCAGCCAGAAAATACAGATGATCAGTTTATATTTTTTTGTTATGATCATTCGGTTCACTTCCCTCCGTAGCATTACGGCAGACTTCCCCGATTTTCATACTTAACCATATTTCATTTTAACGAATTTTACAGGGTTTTACAACCCCTATTCCCATTTAAAAATCACGATTCCGGCAATCGCAATCAGCATTCCAAAGACTTTCCTCCATACAAAAGGTTCTCGCTCTACACCAAACATTCCGAAAAGTTCAATCACATATGCTACGATAAGCTGCGAGATCACGATCAGCATTGCCGCTTTTGCCGGACCCAGCGCACCCATACTCTGAATCACCGTAATCGTAATAAAAGCTCCGATTACACCACCCAGCAGTGTATATTTATTTTCAATCTGCCAGAGTGCTCCAATGCTCTGCCGTCCGGTAAAAAGCCACGCTGCCACGCATACCACAAACGCAGAAAGCTGTACCCACCCGGTCGATACCCAGAGACTGGTCTGTTTTGTCACTTCCGTATTAAAAACGCCCTGAACGCTCATCAATGCGCCGGAAATCAGTGCCGCCAGAAATCCCCACATAAAATACCTCCTGCCAAAACAGGCTGGTTCTTATCGAGCCAGCCTGTCATTTTGCTATTCAGATTTCATTTCGCTGTCTGTTATTAAAATATGTAAAAAACAGCTTTTTTATGCGGATATTATTTCACAGTAATCTTGATTTTTACGGACTTGCTTCCGGATTTGACTGTGATCGTTGCAGTTCCTTTTTTCTTTGCTTTCACAACTCCTTTTGAAGTTACGACTGCTACTTTTTTGTTGGAACTGGTATATGTGATTTTTTCTTTGCTTGTCACAGGTGCTACAGTTGTCTTGAGGCTCAGCTTTTTGCCACGTTTCAGAGCAATTTTGCCTGCCGCTTTCTTACCTGTTGCCTTGTTGATTACTTTTACGGATGTAGTCTTTACAGCTTTTTTCTGTACTTTTACCTTAAACCAGGTACTATATCCGCTGGCAAGTTTCACGGTGATCTTTGCAGTTCCGGCTTTCTTTCCGGTAATCTTACCCTTTGAATTGACTTTTGCAACTTTTGCATTGCTGCTCTTCCATGAAACAACTTTATCACCACTGGCAAGTCCACTTGCCTTTATGGTAATACTCTGTTTCACTTTCAGTGGCAGTGTTTTCTTGGCTGTTATATTCAGATTCAGCTTCGGAGAAAGTTTTGAAGACGCTACTGTACGTGTCTCACCTGTATGTGTCTCACAGGTCTGTACTTTCTGTCCGCCTTTAAATACTGTTGCTGTATCAGAAACTGTTTTCCACTTGCATCCGGTAAGGTTTACTCTCGCAATATCAATGGTCTGACCGGACCGGACGCTGTCACCTACACAAATCAGATAAGTCTTACCTTTTTCAAGACGGTACTGAGCATATTCCCTGTCAGTGCCCTTCCACACATTGTCTCGCCATTCTTTATAATCAGACAGAGTTCCGTCTGCATTTATACATTTGATATCCTCAATCGTATTCCAGGTCATTCCATCATCTGGATCAGTGATCATGGATTTGATTGAATACATTGCCGCCTCAGTCGGCACAAAACGATACCATCTGAGTGCCTCGCCGCTGTCCGGGTCATCTTTAAGTGTTGTTTTACCCTCTTTGACTTGCGGATAAAGATTAAAATCTATGTATTTTACATTAACTTCAAATGTATTTGATTTTACATCTCCATATTCAAAATACATCTCATATTTTGCACTTTTATGCAGTCTCAACCAGTTCTCATCAATTTCGCCTTTGTCATTTTTTGCTACCAGTTTTGCCTTATGCTTTAAAGAACTGGTCATTGTACCTGTCTCATTTCTGAAATAACGGTTTTTTACAGAATATGTCGTTCCATCTGCATAAGTCCAGACAAGAGTTCCGGAGATATAAAGCGTTTCATCTGTTTCTCCCCACACCGATGACGGAGTAAGCCCTGTATATTTATCCGGTATGAACTGAAGTTTCCTGACCTGATTTTCCACAGAAATATTCAGATCAAATTTCAGATCCGTTTCACCCAGGATCCGGATAACATATGTTTTGTCCTTTTCCATATTGCATGGAATTTCTGTATCCAGAGCTGATGTTACATATTTGTAAGAATCACCGTCTTTTTCATATATACCCAGCGCCACTTCTGTTGAAGATTTAAATTTGTACACATCTGTTGTTTCTGCCTTAAACCAGTAATAAAAATAACTGTCATCTTCTGCACAGGTAAGACCTTTATTGTCGCCCAGAACGAGCTGATTACTGCTGTCTGCAATAAAATCTCTGACATTAATGGTGTATCCTGTTGTTACATTCTCGTAACCCATGACAGTAAACTGGTATTCGCCTGGTTTCAGCGCTTCAGTTGAAGAAAAAGTTTCATACTCTTTCTCACCGTCTGTCAATGCAAAATAATAGTTCCTGTAATCATCCCTCCATTTTTCCGAGTCTCCCGGATTTAATGTTGCAGTTGTACCGTCCTGATATGTAATCGTCATAACAGCACCACTGATAGCAAAACTGCTCAGTCCTCTGTAAAATGTTGTCGTGGCAGTTCCTGCTTCCAACTGGATGGATTTGACTTCCTTTTTCTCACTGTCATCATCCTGCACTGCAATTTCGCTTTCATCCTGACTGGTAAAGAGGTCTGTCTCATCCCCGGTATCAGTCTCGGTTTCTTCATCCGGCTGTACCGTTATCTCCTCAGTACCCCCCCCACTGAAATTCCGGCATCTTCGGAAATCTCAGGATCTTCGAAAGATATTTCTGCTTCGCTATCTTCCGTCTCTTCGTTCTGTTCCGGCTCTGCAGTGATTTCTTCTGTGCTTTCGTCACTCGATTCCACAGATATCTCTGCTTCAGTGGAAAAGTCTGCTGCACTTGCAATCATTGCTGTCGCATCCAGACTTGTGACAGTCATCGCTGCTGCCAGAAGTAATGCAATGTGTTTTTTCTTCATAACTTTGCTTCCTCCTTTTTCTTTCTATAAAAACACGCTGATATTATACCATATTCTGGTATTTTTTTAAATAAAAAAGCCCTGCCTCTGTGATTCATACCACAAAAACAGGACTTCAACATCAAATGTTCTTTTTATTTAATTGAAACGACTCTGTATCCGGCATCTTTGACGATTCTTTTAAGCTGTTCCTCGTCAAGTTCACGGTCATAGGAAACGACTGCCTCGTTTTCAGAAAGATTTACTTTTGCGGAAGCACCGTCCACCTTATTGATCGCTTCGGTAACTGCTTTTACACAGTGTTCGCAGTGCATACCGGAAATCTTGAGAACTTTCTTTCCAAGAACCGGCTTATCCAGTTTTTTATCCGGAATATCCAGGACAACGGTTCCGCCACCACCGCCACAGCACGGACTGTCACCTTTAAAGTGTTTGATGGAGCCTTTCAGAGCAAATCCAAGTAAAATAACCACGATCAGTACAACTATTATGTCAACCATTATTCGTTACCTCTTCTGAACTCTTCATCTCTTTTTTGTTCTCTTTTTTTCCTGAGCCACTGGAATCCCTGATAGATCAGCATTCCGACAATGTAAATGATGATTACCGCACCAAACATGTACATCGTGGATCCTGTTGAATTTCCCATGTTGTTTCCTCCTATTTCAGATGCTTCTCCTTGCAAGAAGACTGTGCAGTTCCCTTAAAAGCAGCCCCGCTGCATCCGCCACAGCTGCCACAATTTCCGCTGCATCCGGCGCATCCCATATGTTTGCCTTCTTTGGAATTCTTTACACTCTTATAAATCACGAATGCACAATATCCGAGAATCAGAACCATTATAATTATATTTGCAAGCATTCTACTCATCCTCTCTTAATGATATACTGCCAACCACACGAGTTACTTCTCCGTTCATGCGGAGTTATATGAAAGCAGAGGCCGGACACATCTCTGTATCCAGCCCCTTTATTATTTCATAATTTCTTATGCCTGTACAGAACGTTTGGAGTAAACTTTCTGATCTTTGTACGGATCTGGTCTGAACAGCAGGAAGAGCATTACGATAAGCACTGCAAATCCTACTACAGTACCGATTCCAAATGCTCCACCGGTTACGAAGGAACCGATCTGATAGAAGCAGAGGCAAACAATGTAAGCAAATATATTCTGGAAGAGAATTGCGAACCAGAACCATTTTCTGTCGTTCATTTCTTTTGCCATCGTTGCGATAGCTGCAAGGCAAGGAGAATCAAGAAGGTTGAACATCAGGAAGGAGAACGCTGCGATTCCTGTCGGGAACCAGCTTGCAACACCTGCAGCAACGTTTACTGCATCTTCTGTATCACCGGCTACATTGGCCAGAACACCCATTGTAGATACGATAGCTTCTTTTGCTGTGAAACCGGAGATAGAAGCTGCAACCGGCTGCCACTCGCCAAATCCAAGCGGAGCAAAGATCGGAGCGATCACACCACCAATTGCTGCCATAAGGCTGTCTGCGCTGTCTTCTACCATACCGAATCCACCATCTGTAAATCCGAATCCACCAAGGAACCACATTACTACGCAGGCAAGGAAGAGGATTGTACCTGCTTTGATAATAAATCCTTTCAGTCTTTCCCATACATGAAGAAGAACTGTCTTAACCTGCGGAATATGATACTGCGGAAGCTCCATTACGAAAGGAGCCGGTTTACCGGAAAACGGTTTTGTTTTCTTAAGGATGATTGCAGCTACAAGTACAGCTACAATACCGATAAAGTACATCAGCGGAGCGATAAATGAGCTCTCTGCATATCCTGCAGTCTCACCGGCAATTACACCACCCATAAGAGCGATAACCGGAAGTTTTGCACCACAGGGAATAAAGG